>Ga0214545_1000154_pt1 | contig 84742 bp, 40 predicted proteins | sample CNSS4metaG_FD_160064 | JGI IMG/M metagenome (GOLD analysis project Ga0214545, IMG submission 160064) | Root nodule microbial communities from cowpea collected in UCLA plant growth center, Los Angeles, California, USA - CNSS4 | ecosystem: Host-associated > Plants > Roots > Nodule | place: USA...
CTATGTTATTTTATGGAGGTTCTAAAACTCATTGTATTTTATGGAGGTTTCAAAATCCACGATATTTTACGGAGGTTTCAAAATTCATGGTAATTAACTGGGGGTTTTAAACCCACAAAACTTAACTGAGGTTTTAAAACCTATGTTAAATACAAGAGGATAAAAAACCTCCGTTATTGATTGGTGTTTCCTGGGGTTCGTAAAAACCCCGGCTAACACATTCTCCAGGGATGGTTTAGCGGGAGAAATCGAAACCCCGGGTAAAGAACTTAGTAGAGGTTTTAACCCTGGGTAATATAAAAATAAACCTCCGTTAAAAATATATTTTCTTGTAGTGATATTATATTATATTATATTATATTATATTATATTTTATGTGTAAATATATTATTTATTTATATATATTTTTTAGATTATTTAATAAATTATAAATAGTTTAGTAATTTAAGCGGGGACGGGTATTTGGGCGGGTATATATATATCCCCATCCCCAGTTGAAAATTTCGGGTATTACCCATACCCATACCCATACCCAGTCAAAGCGGAGATTCCCCGTCAAAACGGGGACGGGTTCGGGTGATACCCACGGGTACGGGTTTATTTGCCATCTCTACTTGTATCCTTCCACCGCACTGTGCAATTTTTTTTATTGTGTTCCGTAAACTTACAAACCTAAAACACCATTTTCAACTTTTGCTTTTGTTCACACACTTCCTTGTAGAAGAGTGCATGAAAACCAGTATTGAAAACAATATTATAAAGTATTAAATCTTAAAAAATATATTTAATTTATTATACATATCATATTATTCATAAATTTTCACAAACTTTTCTTCAACATCTTTTATTCATCTTTTAATCCAAACAATACCACAATCCCTCCTTCATTCTTTTAAATTCATCCACTTACTCTCCCTCAAATCCATTCTTCAATCCAAACACAACCTAATAATTGATCATGATTTTATAAATTATTCAATTTGATAGTTTCTTTTTAGTGTCTTGCTAACCAATGTCATTAAGGCACTGATTAAGGTAATCAATATGAGTTGAATTCTATAAAATATACATAGATAAGTATAATATTAAATTAAATCTGACCTAATCACCATTAATGCAATTTAATTTTATTTAAAAGACAAAACAGTCCATAAGTATTGTACATATGGATTTCATATTTTATTTAATATTCACTAATAAAAGTTAAAAAATAATAAAATAAACTATGTTTTATGTTTTAATGCTGTTAAAAATTAAATATAATTAGACATAAGAAAGTTTAAATTAACATAACAACTAGCAAAAAAAAAAGTGTTAAACATAAAAAAAAATTATAAAAAACAACTAAAGTATCAATTTGAGACTTCATCGAATTTCCTTTCTTTGACTTCTCGATAATCTTTTTCAACAAAAAAGGAAAATTAATTTGAAGGAATAGTAGAAAAACAAAAATTTTCCACAAAAAAAGTATAATAATTTCATCACTGAAGTTTTTTTTTTTGTAAAACTTAAAGACATATCTTTCAAAGATTTACAATCTTCACATTTGAAACTTTCACTTTAAGAAACTCTTGAAGTGTCACCATAATTTTTTTCTTTTTAGTAGAGACTTAAAAATTCCAAAGTCATTCATCTGTATGAGTAAATTATTGTCTACAAATTTAAAAGGATATTTTTGTCCTTTATAAATTTTGTTATATGCATTTATAATATCTTAATTAATATTTTTAATTATTTCAACTTTAAACATAAACATGAAGAAACCAATACAAATTAATTTTCTTTAACCAATCCCTTGGTTATCATTCTCCTTCTTTTATAACTATTATAATTAAGTTGAGTTGAATTTGACCGTTAGGTTAAAAAGATAAACCTAACCAACTTATGTGAGCTATTTAAAAAAATTCACTTAATTAAAACTATTTGTATTCCTGGTGTCTATTGTAAGACATCATCTTTTCATATACAAGATATGTTATATAAGTATTTTAAAAAAGATTTTACTAACTAGTGTCCTAAGGACAATGTTTAATGATAATTAATATACATTGAATCTTACAGAAGTACATAAATAAGTATAATGTTAAATAAAATATGAATTACTAATCATTAATGCAACTTTATTTTATTTAAAGGACTAGTATAAATGTGTGTTTAATATTTTATTTAATGTTCACAAATAAAAGTTAAAAACAATTAAACAATAAAATAACTAATTTTAATATTGTTAAAAATTAAATATAATTAGACACAAGAAAGTTTAAATTAACAAAAGAACCAAAAATAAATAAAGTGTTAAACATCTAAAAATTTTACAAAAAAAAACAACTCAATAAAGTTTAAATTAACAGAAAAATCAACATAAAAATAGTGTTAAACACCTAAAAATTTAACAAAAAAAAAATTTTAATGTCAATTTGAGATTTTATTTATTTATTTAGTAGAAATCTTAAAAATGTCAAAGTCTTTGTTTTATATCAGGAAGTTATTGTCTAAAACTTTAAAAGAATATTTTTGTCTTTATGAAATTTATTATGTACATTTATACTATTTTAAGTATTGTACTTAATTATTTCAGCTTTTAACATAAAAATGATGGTACTAATGCACGTTACTTATTCCATAATCAGTGTCCTAACCCTGGTTAGCATTTGCCTTTTAAAAATAGTTCTTCCATTTTAGTGAAAAAAGATGGTAACAAATGTACCATTTTATCTTGTTTTATCCTTAAAAACAAGTATAGATGATTTGTTCAACCAATTTTTTAAATTTATATATATATATATATATATATATATATTTTTTTTTTTTTTTTATTTTTTTTTCTCCAATGCTGTGCTAAGACTAATTAGTTACGGAGATATTTGCAAGATTTTGTGTCGCGACAAACACAGATAAGAAAATGATTGGATGTAACATGATAACGAGGTTCAATCTCCCTGAGGTTAACAAGTATTACCATTTCTTATTGTCTAAGAACCACAGGCATCAATATTTTTTTTTTCTTTCTCGTGAAACTAACTTAGTTGTTAAGAAAAAAAAATTGAAATATATGCCCAAAGAATTGAGAAACCTTACTCCTTTGAATAAGTTACCTCGTCGGTATTTCAGTAGTTAGGATTAGTTTTCTTTAACATTTTTTTCCTATCAAGAGATACATAGTTTTTAGTGATATTTCATTCCATGTGACAAACTTCCGAAATAGGTAATATTCTACTTTATAAGGCCGATCATCATTAAAATATATTAGGATAAATTTATTGTGCCAATGTTATTTTACATCAAAGTTATCGAAACAGACAAAATTTTAAATTTTTATATGTAAATGAGTAAGTCGTATTTACCCTGAACAACTTCTTCATAAGAAAACTTTCAAGGAATAAACAATCTTAAACTAAAAATTTGTTCATGGTGAACACATAATTTTTGGTCCACTCCTCTTCAATTTTACTCAATGCATTGGGCAGAGTTTGGGTGGTCACTAATTGTATTGTTTCAATAGTCAAAATGATAATGATTTTTAGCACAACAATTTGGCACAGTGCAATAAAGCGCAGAATCATTACACTTGCCATGTGTCAAAAACATTCAAATCTAATAACGCTAGTTATAATGATATCAACAATATCTCTGATCCCTGATTTTTATTTCTGTTAAATCAAATAATATTCAGTCCCAAGTCAAAAGTTGAATAAACTAATAAAGTGTCTAAAAGGAGTTCAAATCAGTCCGTTGTATCGATAATATAATTTCCCCGTTTTACTTTTCACGAAATTAAACTTGGAAAGGGAACCGTTTTACATTGTTGGTAATCTAACTTTGAATAGTGAGATATAAGCAATAGGTTAAAACATGTGATGTTTATAGAGATATAAATAAAAATTCGTATTTACGGGTATTAACGGATAAAAAATATAATAAATAAGAAACTGATATTAAAAATATAATAAATAAGAAACTGATATTAAAGATGATTATGCTATTTACGAACATGAATATTTTTGATACCTATATATTTACAAAATAGATGTGAGTATCATGATATTCGTATTGTAGGCGTCTACACGTATCATTATTTTTCTAAGCTGTGGTTATATTCGACTTTCGTGAACAAGTTAATAAAAACTGATAAAACGTTGGCAGTTGCAGTGATTCTGACAAACGTCATATTCCGCAAACTAAAATCTTACGCATTTAGTTAAGAAATGGGGAAAATCCAAACGCAGGGGTAGAGTAAGTGGAGATGCATAAATGCTGGTGAAATTAATTGTGAAGCAAGAGAATATTGCATTCATCAGCAAAATGGTTTGGTGGTGGTTGATAATCACGTTCACGTGGAATCACCATCCACTTATTTTTACACATATATATACAATGGAAGTGATTATGCTCCAACAAGAAAAGTACTTCATTAAGCTACAATACAATTCAAAGTCCCACATAGATTAAAATACCAAAGAAAAGCGCGTTTGTGAGAAGAAGATGGAGTAAGTGTAAGGGATTTGAAATAGAGCATAATAGAAAATGATGCAATAATGAAGCCTCCTAATTACCCAACAGACCCCACCGTCGCACAGTGTTCACTCGAGAGGGTATTTTCAACGCTTTTTTGGATTGCATTCGTTTTTGCGGTGAGAGTGAGAGTAACAACTTAGGAAGAGGATCCAGCACAGAGAGCAAATGGCATTCTCGTAATCATGACCCCACTTTCTTCCCAGAAAACAACAACCCAACACCTCTTTCGTTTCTTACTTTCGTTTCTGTCTGTTTTTCCCATTTGTATCCGTTGAAACCCCACTTCCACTCTTCTCAACGCCAACACCACGCCCTGTTCCCTTACCCTTTTCAATGCTTATTATAACTTTTCTTCCCATTTTCAACCATGTCATCGTAGAAGAAGAAAGAGTTTTTTTTTCACCCACCCACTTCTCGTAACAAATAACAACCTTCACCCTTCTCCTCCCACAAAAAGTCAGTAACACCGATGACTGACGCCGGCGAAACCACGAGTGTGAGCTTGAAGCTTCTCGTGTTGGTGGCGGTTTTGGTCGTCTTCGCGGTGGTGATTCTTGTTCTCGTCTTCTTCCTGTGCTTGCGCGGCGGCCGGAGCTGGAAGCGACGGAAGCTGGCGGCGAAGCACAGCTCCGGGAGCATCCCTCTGGTGTCGAAGGAGATCATGGTGGTGAAGACCTCGGATCTCACCCCTGCGACGACGAGCGAGATTGGTGACGTGGAGGGTGATCCGAAGAAGGAGACGGGGATGAAGGTGGAGATTGACGCGGTGTTGAAGAGCGAAGTTTCCGGTGGTGGGGCCCACCGCAGCGAGGTGTCGGTGGAGGATCCGAACATAGGGTGGGGCCGGTGGTACAGCATGAAGGAAGTGGAACTCGCCACGCGCGGTTTCGCAGAAGGGAATGTTATTGGGGAAGGTGGGTACGGTGTTGTGTACAGAGGAATTCTGCACGATGCTTCCGTCGTTGCTGTCAAGAATCTTCTCAACAACAAGTATGTTACACACCCACATGTCTAAACTCCAAACTTTATTTTTTATACCTCAATTTTACTTCTCTGTCCTTTTTTATGCTTATTCTGCTGCATGTTACTCAATTTTTTACACTCCTCTGTTTCTTTCAACTGAACCTAGAAAACTCTTTCTCTCTAACTTTCTACCAATTATGTATCTATGAAATGGCTTCCATTTTCTTTTTGAATATGTTTGGATAGATATGATTTTGACATTCCAATACACGTTCTTCAAGTTCAAGACAAAATGAAGAAGAGAATCTGTTACTTTGAAAATGAGTATACTTTTGACGTTCCTCAACTCCCATTCCAAACGTCCAAACACGGTCTTAACCTGGGAAATGTGCAATCTGTTTGCTTTGAATTGTCTTCAGAAAAGTGAAGCGAGTTTGGTGGCTGATTGTTTTGCTTTTGAGAAACAATGGTTTACTTTTTTGTTTTTTCGCGTGGTTTGAGAGAGTTAAAATATTACCGCTACTACTACCATGATTACTCATAATATAAGCGTTCTGAACCTATAATAATAGTCACTTGCCTCTTTTCTAATTTGGTTTTTTTTTATTTATAGTGTTATTTTTGGTTGGGTAATAATGTTAGTATGTTGCTTTTCTCTTTACTTTTACTTTTTGCTTTATTTATCATGTCTGTATATAATTTCTGTTTTACCTTTTTTAAGATACCATCTTAATCCCCCCAAACTTTAGTTTATTGTAGTTATTTTGCAAGGAAAACTTTAGTTTATTAATATGGGAAGAATAATTACCTTGTATGCGTTTTGGGGTTTCTAAAAGCAAATTAAAAGATAACTTTCAGTTAATAACGGTAACTTGTATTTATGGTGAAAATGCTTTAAAGTTAATCATTGTCACCTAAAAATTGAAGTTGTCTGTACCAAAATTCTTGAAACTTCCATAATGAATTAAGAAAATGTGAGAAGGGCTTGTTTTAATTTTTATACAAATATTTTTTAATCTTTACCGTCCAAAGTTGTGACTGAAACACGTTAAAGTGAAGTTTCCTGAAACAATTCAATGAGCGTCTTTATTTATGTTAATTTATTGAAAAATCGTGTGTTATTGTATCGTAATCAGGGGTCAAGCAGAGAAGGAGTTTAAGGTAGAGGTTGAAGCTATTGGAAAAGTAAGGCATAAGAATTTGGTTCGTTTGGTGGGATATTGCGCAGAAGGTGCTCGAAGGTATTACTCTGTTTACATGGCTATTATTCTTTTGATTCAATGTCATTCAGACCATAGAAGTTCAGAATTCCTATGAATTTTCTTAAGTAACAATTTTACTGTCATTCAGGATGCTTGTTTATGAGTATGTTGACAACGGAAACTTAGAACAGTGGCTGCATGGTGATGTAGGATCAGTTAGCCCCTTGACATGGGATATTCGAATGAGAATTGCTATTGGGACAGCAAAAGGGTGAGTTTAATGTGCTGAAACTCTTTCTGACTAATGTTATCACATGCTCTGTGGTTTTATCCTTGATTATGTTATCTTAAGCATTCGATCACAAGAGTTAAAGTTTCTGCATTTGAAACAGGCTAGCCTATTTGCATGAAGGCTTAGAACCCAAAGTTGTGCACCGGGATATAAAATCCAGTAACATTCTGTTGGATAAAAACTGGAATGCCAAAGTATCAGATTTTGGACTTGCCAAACTCTTAGGATCTGAGAAAACACATGTAACTACGCGTGTAATGGGAACATTCGGGTAATTTTTTCTTACCATAATCTGAGTTGCTTTTCAACTTCCATAAATGGTAATCATCTTATGATTTGTTACCACTAATTTTCTGCAGATATGTTGCACCAGAGTATGCAAGCTCAGGTATGCTTAATGAGCGCAGTGATGTGTATAGCTTTGGAGTTCTACTCATGGAGATAATCACAGGAAGAAGCCCCATTGATTATTCAAGACCACCTGGAGAGGTGCTTCTGGGTTTTGTTCATGTTTTCATCAATATATTAAGGACATGTTTGGTGGAAAAACTTATCCATAAGCTAAAATTAACCTGAACATCAATTAAAATCATATTTTAAGCTAACAAGAAATCATTTTTACAAGTTAGTCCATGCATAAGTTCTTATTTTTCTATCTTAGAAGTGACTGTGAAGACTTAACATAGATTTGTAAATGTTCTTCATTCAGATGAATTTAGTAGATTGGTTCAAGGCAATGGTGGCAAGTCGTCGCAGTGAGGAGCTAGTTGATCCTTTGATTGAGATTCCACCCTCTCCAAGATCTTTGAAACGAGTTTTACTAATTTGTCTGCGGTGTATAGACATGGATGTCGTTAAACGACCAAAGATGGGTCAAATTGTTCATATGCTTGAAACAGATGATTTCCCCTTTCGTTCTGTAAGCACCACACTCAGCCACTCTTTCTCAGTTTTTCATCTTCCTTATATCACTAACTTTAACTTGTTGAATTGAATAGGAGCTACGCACAGTTAGAGAGAAAGATCCTTTGCCTTCTCATGCAGATGTTTCCATTAAAGTTCCTTATCCACCACCAAAGCATGCAGAAAGCGTAGAAAACTCAAGATGGAGATGATTGTTTGTATTGTTGGTCAATCAACTCTTGTGATGGAGTTATTTGTATTCAGATTTCATTATGTTATGAACAAGTTATATGAATCGCTGTGCATATCTTATACGGTTTAGTTATTTCCTTCGGGTTTCAACCATGCATTTTGTTGTATTGCATTATTGTAAATACGAACTTCACAATCTGTCAATTTTGTTTATCTGCTTGTGGACACATTCAAGAACCTTAGAGCACGTTTGGTCATTAACGTTACTTCCCATTTAAACATTCAGCCTCATTCCTAGTTTCTCACAGCACCGTAAAACAAATGTTAACTTGCAATTATTTTTATGATGCTTCCGACACTATGAACTATGATGGATCTGCTGCTGCCATGTTTGACATGAAACCGAATCTACGAATCAGTGATTTTCCTTAACTTCCACGACGGTCCTACGTACTGCAAGCACGATTCACCGCAAGTTGCTCTTGCAAGGAAAAAAAAAATGGTGTTTCTGATTCATACCAATTATTACCCCTGCATAATGCATGAGTTGTCGGGGCAGGTATTGATCTTTTTTCAGTACTGAACATCGTATGCATAATTAGCATAACGCCACAAAAGAGTTGGTACACTTTCGTTAGCTTGTGTTTTGTTTGCATGTTCCTCATACAAGCTTCGTTCCCTAGATAAGAGAATGTGACAGATGCTACCTAGATTTGTGCCTCTGACTCAGGAATTACAACACAGGCCCAATTGGTATTCAACACTTTATTGACAATTTTAAACTTCTTCTTCAAAACTTGAGTTAAAATAAATAAATCAGGCCATGCCTCTTATTTTCAACAAGAAAAACATTCACAATTAATTGGATCATAATTCATTTCAGGAAAGTTCAAACATTCATTATGTTTGTAATATTCTTTGAAGTTTCCGAACACAATATCAATCATATTGTTAAATATTATTTTATTGTCATGTTTTATATTAACATTATCCATTAAAAATGTTTTATATTAACATTATCACATTGAACGCAAAAACTTGTGTTGTTACCTTATAATTTTTCTATATTGAAATTAAAATCTTTACAATGTTATAATTTTCAATAAATTTCACTGGTTAATGATAGAAATGGAAAGTGTGTGATAGTAGTACCAATTTTCCCTCAATCACTTCTACTTATCTAATTATCTAAAAGAATTGGACTAAAGAAAATGACACGTGGGGGCAATAATTCCCTCCTCTCATTTCCCATAATTATATATTTTAGTTTTTCTTTTTAAAAAGGTTAACGGTTCAAGCATCATCTTCAGAGGGTACTATCAGATCTGTGCCATTTCTTCGAACCGCAGAGGAGGCATGGACGAGAAGCTCGTACAGCGGTTAGAATCGGCGGTGTCGCGCTTAGAGTCGCTCTCAGCCGGATTCCACCCATCGGCCTCGTCGGCCATCTCCGCCGACGACGCGGCGCGCGATCCGTCCGTCGTTGCGTTCGCCGATCTGATCGACCAGCACGTCGCTAGGTTTTCCCGCGCTGCGGAGGTTATCGGAGGACAGGTCTTGGATGTGTCGAAACTTGTGCAGGAAGCTTTCGGTGTTCAGAAAGAGCTTGTGATTGAGCTCAAACAAACACAGGTTCGTCATTGCTCTATCTTTGTTTTTCGTGTCGCGAGGAATGTTTGTTTTGGCGTGGGATTGAAGAATTTGGATGTTTGCATCGTGTGTGATAATATTGTCGTGTCCAAAAAATAGTGAGAATATTGATGGAATAAAAGTCTGATACCGATTGAACAAAATGTGGTGGCATTCTCTGACTGTTTTTTTATGGGAGTCTTGCATATGCTTTAAAATATAAATCTGTAGTTGTTGTTGTGGATTCGATGCTTGTTTTACCTGTCATGCTTGACAAAAGGTGAAGGTTCAATGTTCCGTTGGGTATTTGAGTATACAATAGCTTGTAAAGCGAAATTCAGAAGCAATTGCTCATGAAATAAGAGGTTTACCGCCAAGAAAGATCGAATTTAGTTTGTAGAGAAGGGAGTGCATATAGTTGCTCGTGCTGTAATGTTTTATTTTTTTGGACCTTATGTCACCTGTATTTGCAAATGCTGAGTTAGCATCTCTCGTCAACATTTACTGTGCAGAAGCCTGACGTTGCTGGGTTGGAGGCATTTCTGAAACCATTGAATGATGTGGTTACGAAAGCTACCAAATTGACAGAGGGAAGGAGATCTGATTTTTTTAATCACTTGAAGGCTGCTGCTGACAGTCTCTCTGCTCTAGCATGGATTGCATATGCGGGGAAGGACTGTGGTGAGTGATAAATGATTCTTTTGTTGGATGAATATTTATCCTTCAGTGATTTATGTCTCTTCTGTTTTTTCAAGGTTTGTGTATGCCAATTGCGCATGTGGAAGAAAGCTGGCAAATGGCTGAGTTTTACTGCAACAAGGTATTCTTGATAACTTTCAGAATCTTACTAATTTGTCTTGCACATAAAGGAGTCCCCGCAAGTGATCTTCCCTGATAATTTTAGTAATTTGTACTATATCCTTGCATTTAAAAAGTTTCACGTTTACTTTGAAATCAAATGTATAGGTGTATTCACTTGCTGAGTTACGTAAGCTTAATGGATGAGAAAGGAAATGAGTTACGATCAGCAATCTTAATGTTTGTATGCTTAGGCTCAGAAATTTGATTTTAAATGTCTGACTTACCATTTACTTTTGGCAACATTTACATATGGAAGGCTGTGTATTATAGATCAGGCACTAGCCTATTAGGCTTATTTGTTGCACTTCCTATCTCATATAACCTGCTATTTCATGGGTTGAGATAATGATCTTGCCCTATTCTTGGTTGTAATATTTAGGTGCTTGTAGAGTACAAAAACAAAGACCCAAATCATGTTGAATGGGCAAAAGCTCTTAAAGAGTTGTATCTACCTGGATTGAGAGATTATGTCAAGAGATTTCATCCTTTGGGCGCTGTTTGGAATCCAAAAGGAAAAGTCTATGCTCCATCAAAAGCTTCTGCTCCTGCTGCACCTGCCGCCCCTCCCCCTCCATCTGCTTCTCTATTTAGTTCTCAATCATCTCAGGCTTCATCTTCTAAGCCTAAAGAGGGTATGTCAGCTGTTTTTCATCAAATCAGTGAAGGAAACGTCACTTCAGGTAGCTTATTCATACTTATACATTGTTGATTGAACATTCAGCAGTCAACATCTATGAATTATATATTTTATCTAATAGGTTTGAGAAAGGTTACTGCTGATATGAAGACTAAGAATCGCACCGATAGAACTGGAGTTGTTGGTGCTATTGAAAAAGAAAGTCATGCAACTTCACGTGTGCCTTCTAAAGCAGGACCTCCAAAGTTTGAACTTCAAATGGGCCGCAAGTAGGTTTATATGTGTGTTTGAGTCTTTTAGTTACTATGTGTATAGAAGTGAATGCCAATAATTTCACTATTCAATCTCCCTAACTGAACCCTACTTATCTCTGCCAATGCAGATGGGTTGTTGAAAATCAAATTGAGAAGAAAGATTTGGTCATTGGAGATTGTGATTCAAAACAGTCTGTATATGTTTATGGATGCAAAAACTCTGTTTTGCAGATTCCAGGTAGTTATTCTTTCATCTCTTTTCCTATTTGGTATCCAACTTATCACTTGGTGAGAAGTTTACTAGTAATCACTTCTAAACAATTCGCAGGCAAGGTCAACAATATAACTATTGACAAATGCACAAAGATGGGAGTTGTATTTAAGGTCTGTGAAACATGGAATTTGATATTTAATAATATTATAAACGGAATCAATTCATTGAGAGATGAAAATTCTTTTTTTTTTTGTCTTAAAATGTAGGATGTTGTTGCAGCATTTGAGATTGTAAACAGTAGTGGGGTCGAGGTTCAATGCCAGGTACCTAGATTTCATTTTCTATTTTTTCCCCCTCAACCCATAACATCTTCCAATGCTGTTGGCGTGTTAGCTTGAATATCATATTGTTCTTCCCAGTAAATATTTTAATAGCTGATATAACTGATAAGATGCACATTATAAGAGTTTAAAATAAATACTTAATATGTCAAAACTGATTTAGTTATACTTCTGCTCTCTTTTACTAATCATAGGGTGCAGCTCCTACAATTTTAGTGGACAACACTTCTGGCTGCCAGCTATATCTGAGCAAAGACTCTTTACAAACATCCATAACTACAGCAAAGTCAAGTGAGATCAATGTCCTGGTTCCTAGTGCTGAAACTGATGGTGATTGGGTATGTTTTAGTTTTCCTCTTCTATATTTTCTATATTTGATGTTGAAAAGTTTGATTCCTCATCATCTGAGCAAAAACTAGTTAAAGTGTTGTATTCCCCCTAATTTCTTGTAGATAATTTCAATGTCTTAATAATTGAAAATTAAATACTAGAGTCTGTTTTTATGATTGTTATAGATGCTGTTTACTACAACTTAGAAAATAGCAATGTGAGGCGGCCAGTCCCAAAAATGCTCTAGTGGGATAGTAGAAAGTGGGATGATTACCAGCTTAAATATTATTCTTCGAACTAAATAATTTTTAAACATTTACTCCAAAAAAATTAAAGAATCTCATGATATAGGTCATATGTTACAACACACAATCACCGTCAAGATAGGAGCAATAAGAAAACAGCAATAAAGTTAAAAATTAAAGATGGTGAAAATAAAATAGAATGCAGTAGATAAAAATTAGGACAGTGTATGAAGGAAGAAGAAACAGCATACCACAAAAAAACACTAGCGTGTGATATTGAGTACTTTTAGAAGTTGTTTTTCTCTCACCTCAACTGTACTTGGCGATCTGAATTTGCTTACCTATCCTCACGTCTCACACAGCGGTGGATGAATCCGTCTATAGTTAGAATCTTATTTAAAAATTGTACAATTGTTAAACAGCGTGATCTTGGTTAGATATTAGTAGTGGACGAAGTCAAGTGACACCGAAATTTTAACGACGTCTTCTGTTTCAGGTGGAGCATTCCTTGCCACAACAATACATTCATTTGTTCAAGGATGGGCATTTTGAAACAACACCTGCTTCTCATTCTGGAGGTTAAATTGACTCGCAAGTTGAAGTTTCTATTTATTTTGGAATGCTGTGGGAGTGGCTTCAATTTGTTGTTTTGTTAATTCATTTACAAATACAGTCATATGAATAGGTTTACCATGTACTCGTTGTTTATGCTAGCGGTTTTTTCCATGGGTTTATTGAACCATTGGAATCCTCCATGCGATTTTTGGTTTTGATAGTTTGGTTCTGCGTGAGTATGTTTGTCTTAAGTTGCATCATGCAATCGGGTTTTTAGCTTTCAGAGGACCATTACAATCTGAATATCTAGGTTTGTTCTGGTGTTTTGCGTATTTTGAGGATAGAGCAAGGATGATGTTCTCGGTTCATTCGGAAATGTATTTTGTTCTTAGTTTGTAATGAGAAAAGACGAGTTATGGACGTTCCTGGCTTCTTAAATGCTGCTCAATATCTTAAATATTCAATGTTTCAATTGTTTAAACCATAAATTTGTTGGAGAGTATTAACTAAGAAGGTGAATGAAGGAAAATGCAACATATAATTTTACCATGATATTTTTATCAACAGTTAATAAGTAATTTTTATCAATTTTAATTTGCTGTTAGTTTCCTGGTTTTTGTTTTTTAACTAGCTAGATTTATACATCAATGCATCAATGCATTTTTAAGTATATAAGTGTTGACCTCTTTGACTTCTGACTCTTCTTTCATATTTATTTATTAATTAATGCTTTTTTTTTTGTCATGTCGGTTATTATATATTTTTTTCCTCCTTTTTCTACATCTCTTGTTTCCTTACACTTTCAAAGTCTACGTAAATTGATACATGAAACAAATGAAATCATTTTTCATTTAGTTTAATCACATTTCATCACTTTCCCCTTTGCAATTTTATCTATCGTTTTTAAATATGTAATTGGCAATTATGATCTAATATCTCATTTCGTTTTCCTTTTATTTTAAATAACTGATCATCTACTTTTGTTGTCAGACCATAGTATTGTGAGAAAAAAAATTGGAAGAATAATAACATAGTTGTTTTGTTGAACGTCAAATATAAATTTCCTTATATTTGCATTCAATTTTTATATATAATATATATATATATATATATATATATATATATACACACACACACTTTTTATATTTTTTAGGTTATATAATATCTGTATTTACTTTTTATTTTGCTTGTTCTATGATTTTTTCATTTAAGATATATTTAAATTCATCCGTTTTGCTTAAAAAATTATATCAATGTTTCCATTGTTTAAAAGTCTTTAGATTTGGTATTTAAACGAAGTCAGTTTGTTTAGTAGTATTTACAATTCACTTAAAAATTGAACTGCTCTCTAAGAAATGTCCTATTATTGAGAAAGAAAATATGATGTCTTTTAATAAAACTAATGAACATCACAAAAATTTAGTCCAGCTTCTTTTAAATAAATAAATAAATATATATATATATATATATATATATATATATATATATATATATATATATATATATATATTCCTTGTTTGTGTTATTGTTTTTGTATGAGGTAATTATTAAGCATTGTTCTAACCCGTGAAATTTGTTCAAAGTTTTTTCACACACTTTATATGCAGGTTTGTATGTCTTGGACATTTTTTGTAAAGCGTCTTCTACAATCTTCTTAAGAAAAGTATTTTTTTTTCTTTATGAACATCACAGCTTATTCTTCTTTATTTTCTTTAGTCTTTTCTTCTTTCTTTTTGGGTGCAAAAGTTGAAACTTCTGCGTAGTCTTGTAGGAACCTTTTATTTGGTTCAAAGGAGCGTGCGGATTCGAAGCTTTGTGCGAAACCAGCTTAAAACCACAAACCCCGAATATTTTTACCTCTTTTCGCCCTTGTCCTTCCGTCGGAGAATTTATGTTCTGTTCTTCCCCATCGTCAAACAATACTGCCTATTTCATAAATTCATAAATATTACTATATATATATATAATAATAATAATAATAATAATAATAATATAAAGACATAATACACAACCTGAACCATAAACAAATTTAGTGAAAGAATGAAACTAATCAAATCAAGCTAGCCTGTGAAACTACACAACCTCATAATTTTCAACATTCATATAGTGTAACTTCACATAAATATTTCTACATATGTTAAAAATAATGTGTCAAAGTTATGTTATAGCGTTAAATATATATATATATATATATATATATATATATATATATATATTAATATATACATGCATACTAAAACATTTCAAACATTAAAGATAGAATTTTGATGTTTGAAAAATCAAAATTCAAAACATTTCATCTCCCCCTTATTCTTCTTGTTTTCATTCATTGCGAGAAAGTTACTTAGACAGGAATAGAAATAAAAATAAAGGAACATAAAAAAACTATAAATTATTAGTGAATTTGAAATCTAATTCAATATTTTAAAATTAGTTTTTGAGATGAGATTTGCATTTGACATCAATTTTATCTAAAAATTTTAAGTTAATAAGATTATGAATTTTTATTTTTATATTGTTTAATTTTTTTTTTATTTAATATAAAACTTTTAACTCACTTATTATTTTTAACACTCAAATATCATATTAAAAAAAGTAAACTTTAGATGTAACTTAATCTTACAAAATCATATTCTAGCGTTAATTAAAACGGACCTTATCACCGATTCTCTTAACGATCACCAGCCTAACCCTAGTGCTTACTCTTGGACCCGTCAGTATTTAAAGTAATTTTTCAAAGCACTTTCTTTCTATAGTTAGAAATTCTCCTTTACATCTTTATCTGCATGCCTGTGATCTGTGATATATTTTCTCTCTGAGTACATTGGTTTTGGCTTTCATATTCATGTTGCCTTCATAAGAAAATATTCTCGAACTACAAACTCAAGAGAATAGTTTTGTGAAACTGAACCACCATGGCTACACATTCCAACTCTTCATTCCTTCTCCACCTTTCCCTCATCATCACAGCACTCTGCATTGCTGGTACGTTCTCTCAATTCCATATCCATTCTAACCATTTACCTTTTTAAATTTTTCTTCTTTGTTTTCTTTCATTACGAATGAACAACGTGTTTTCAAGTGCAACTGCTTCAGTGTTTCTCAAGCACCACAACCCTTCACTCAAAGTTGGATTTTGAGTCCATTTTAAAACTGCTTTATAATTATAGTGTTGATTTGGCTTCATGGTTAGTGGTCTCACTTAAAGAATGTAATGTATTAGTGAATATTAGCCACGAAAATATGTATAAATTATTGTGTCATTAAGTAGTGGCTTTCTACTGAATCTTTTTCGTACTGCAGTTTCACAACCCTTCATCGGCGTCAACTACGGCCAGGTCGCCGACAACCTTCCGTCGCCGGAGGCCTCTGTGGAGCTTCTCAAATCTACGACGGTCGGGAAAGTACGTCTATACGGCGCGGATCCGGCGATCATAAAGGCGCTAGCGAACTCCGGCATTGGAATCGTCATCGGCGTGGCCAACGGCGACATTCCGAGTTTGGCATCTCATCCCGACTCGGCCACTCAGTGGGTCAACGCGAACGTGTTGCCACATTACCCCGAAAGCAACATCACTATGATCGCCGTCGGCAATGAGATCATGGGCTCCGGCGACGATGGCCTCGTGTCGCAGCTACTCCCGGCGATGCAAAATGTCCAGAATGCCCTCAACTCGGCCTCACTCGGTGGCAAAATAAAAGTTTCCACGGTGCATTCTATGGCTGTGTTGACTCGGTCGGAGCCTCCCTCGGCCGGGTCGTTCGACCCAGGTTTGATGGATATCCTCCAACCGTTGGTAGCGTTTTTGAAGAATAACGAGTCACCTTTCGCCATCAACCCATACCCGTTCTTCGCTTACCGGAGCGACCCGAGACCCGAAACACTCGCATTCTGTCTATTTCAGCCAAATTCGGGTCGGGTCGATCAGGTCAGCGGGAAGATTTATTCCAACATGTTTGACGCTCAGGTCAGCAACTTATTTCCCTTTCTTATTTTATTAAATTTGTCACCAAAAATTATATATACTCACTCACCGCATCTTATCAAATTTATATTTCAACTTTTTTTCCTACACAGATATTTGTTAACTTAATACAAATAAAATGAGTAGAATAACACATTTATGAATTAAAATAGATTAAAGTAATGTAACGATAAGAAAATTATTTTTGTGTAATTTCATCAAGCATGCAGGAAATACAATGTAAATTGTGGCATGTTTTACACGTACCCACCTACATGCATTTACGTGTCCGATAATCTTCACTTTGATTTAGGTTGTCAAAAATCGAAAAATGCAAGATCCTTAACCAACTTTAAAATTTTAAATCTTTTTATGAATTGGTATATAAGTGTAAAGAGTCTGGTTGTACAAATTATTCCTCCAGTTTACCTTTATTCCGTCATCTAAGACCTTTTTTAGTCAATTATTTTCTAATATTTAAAAAAAAAATTACATATACATTCCATATGGTATATCGCAATTTCAATTTAATATTCCTTTTTTAACTTTGGTCACCAAAGCGAATATAATAATTACCTTTTTATATCTCAGATTCTCCACCTCATGCCACTTCGCTTTCCGCTGTCTAGTTGTGACAAATTGAAATATGTATGGTGGCTGAAGCCAAATTTCAAATATTTGATGTGATGGCAGTTACTTAGTTTTAATGATAATGAATTCATCTTTTAAGCTAAGTTAATAATTTAATCTCACAATTAAATTATAAAAAGAAGTTTACTTTTGTTTAAATATTTTAAATTTATTTTATTTCTGGTTACTACGAGAAGCATGATTGGTGTACTGTGATGTTGAGCATAGGTGGATGCAGTGCACTCTGCTTTGAGCAGCATGGGGTTTGAGGAGATGGAGATAGTGATTGCTGAGACAGGATGGCCCTCTCGTGGGGACAGGAATGAAGCAGGAGCAAGTGTTGAAAACGCAAGAGCCTACAATGGAAACCTAATTGCACATCTTAGATCAATGGTTGGCACTCCTTCCATGCCTGCCAAATCTCTGGACACATTCATTTTTGCACTCTATGATGAGGATCTCAAACCTGGTCCACCATCTGAGAGAGCCTTTGGCCTCTTCAAAACTGATCTCACCATGGCATATGATGTTGGCCTAGCCAACTCTGCCTCAACCCCATAAGGTTTAACGTCGTATATTTCATATATTTGATTTGTTTATATCGTTTGACATATTTTTCTTTAATGTCGGTTGAAAAACATGTTTCTTTTTTAATAACATATTAAATTGTTTTTCTCCAGAATCCACCGACCAGTCCTTATGGTCCTTATACTCCTGAAAGGGAAACACAATGGTGTGTTCCAAAGGTGGAAGTGAGTGAGGAAGAGTTGCAGAGAAATATTGATTATATCTGTGGTAACTTAGCTATAGATTGTGGAGCAATTCAGCCAGGAGGTGTTTGTTATGAACCTAACACAGTCTTGTCTCATGCTACCTTTGCTATGAATCTCTACTACCAGAACGTTGGAAGAAATCCATGGAACTGTGATTTTTCTCAAACGGCAATGCTTACTTCTCAAAATCCAAGTAAGTTTTCTTACAATTTCTCTGGAATATAACCATTTGCCATATATTCATCTATGTCTTAGCTTTGTAACTTCATTTTCCTCCAACTTGTAGGTTACAGTGATTGTGTTTATCCTGGTGGAAGTACCTGAAAAGACTTCAACTTTGTCTGTTCAAAATTTTATTTACACTACAATTGGATCCAGGAATAAGAGTCGATCATTTTGGCCTCTTTTATTCATGTTATTTTAATTTCAAATAGGTTCAACGAATCAATTTAAATGGATACCAATTATCCTTCTCTGTGTCATGTATCTCTCAGTGTGTTAGAAAGCAAGATGCAAATTAAGTTAATAAAAGTCACAGTTTACAATTATGTTCCTTTCAATTCTTTTATATCACCATAATCTTCTTTTTGCTCTCTGTATTTGGATATAAGGATTTCTCCCATCTTATCATAACTTGGTCTTTAATTTTAGGACAATGACAAGTGTTTGTTTTTATTCGTGATTAAATTTATATAAAAGGTTATGATATTATTTTTAATTTAAAATGTTAAGAAAATAAATTTATGAATATTTTTAATTATATATTAGCTATCTTATTTTATTTAATGTATAACATTTAATTCATCTTAAATTTTTGACAAAAAATAATGGTTACTGTTAAATTTAATTATAAATCTACAAATTTATTAGTGAATTCATTCTAACTAAACTGCATAAAAGTCAGTCAAAGATAATAAATGAGGTGTAAACTACGAGGAACAGTGTTTCTGTAAATGTTGTTGAACTTATTAAACATTAATTCCATTGTCGTCCAGCGGTTAGGATATCTGGCTTTCACCCAGAAGACCCGGGTTTGATTCCCGGCAACGGAATGTTTTTGCTTTTTTTTTTTATTATTAATTAAAATTGGTGTGTTTTGCTGATAAGAAGGTAATGTTGGACAACATAAACTAAGTTTTGGGCTTTCACACAGCCTTATCTCCTAATTGGGTAGGTTTCACATTTGACTTTTGGAATGAGACAAGACAATTGTAGAGTATAACCTTCTCACATCTTCTTTGTTTTGAAAACAAAAAGGTAGGTTTGAAACAAAGCTGAACAATCTCTAATAATATTTTATGCCACCAATTTGTGCAAGTCAAATATTGGAATGAAACCTTTTAGATTTTCATGGGTTGAATTTTAAGGATACAGCTATAAAATAAATTGAGGAATCTAAAACTGAAGAGAAATCTCTTATCTTTTAGACCATGTTAAGTCTGTATATATTACTTTTGATTTGGTAATTTTGATGTTTCATATTTGAGAAGAAGTTGTAAAAATAAATATCTCAACTGTTAAATAGTAAAAATATCAATTAGTTAACAAATATCAATAACTAAAAACTATAGATGAACATTTTAAACTAATTAACAATTTTTGGTATGAATTAATCCTTGAAGTGTTGTTACTTCTACAATTCACACTCAAAACTAAAATTCATTGATTGAGAACAACAAAAATAAAGATAATCATGTTCTTGGAATAATAACAACTCAAGATTCAACATGCACATGTTTATGTTTAAGTTTCAATGAATCAAAATATTGTCTGACTCAAGAAAGATTCACACATGCAGTGTCAGAAGTTAGAAAGAAAGAACCACACCTTACTTCTTTGCTTTGTTACTGCATTGTTTAACTGGAAGAAAAATAGAGAAAGTAAGAAGTAGATAGATGAAAACCTTTAAAAAAAATAAAAATAAAATAATACACTGGAAAAATATAAAATAAATATAATCAAGAGTATTTTAATTTTTATTCAATTATATGCACATTTGTGCGAAATTTTGACTGCGCGGAACTCATCAATTTCTGTAAAAAAATATATTTTCACTTCTCACGCGATGGATGTAACAATATTCTGTCGTTTCCATTGTCTTCTACTGTCTCTATTTTGAAGCCCACCAAACACTCCCTTAACTCCAACATCCTCAACTCAACTTCATCTTACAAATAATTAACCTTTCCAATTAATTTGTTGTAAAACTAAAATAAAAAGCATTCTCAGAAACATGGTCTTCCCAACACCAACCTCTTCCTTTCTTCCTTAATTGGTGTGTGAGTTTAGGGAGCCCAAATGTCTGTTGCGGAGCTCAAGGAGCGTCACTCCGCTGCCATCGACACCGTCAACAGTCTCAGACACCGATTGAAGCAGAAGCGTCTTTCTTTGCTCGACACAGATAGTATAACCCTTTTCTCTTCTTTTTATTTTAGATTATTAATGATTTTTGTTTGTTTGTTTGAGGTTCAACTTGTAGAACTTGTTGCCAATAATTGGTCATAGATCTTGCTGATTGAACACTTTGTTTGATGGAAAATTTGCAGTCTGTGAGTATGCGAGGTCTCAGGGTAGAACACCTGTGACCTTTGGACCTACGGATCTGGTTTGCTGTAGAACCTTGCAGGGTCACACGGGCAAGGTACCCTATTTTTTTTGTATTGTTTTTCTACTTTATATGTTATGCATGACTTCGCATGTTCCTCAATTTTGGTTGTTAGGTTGACTTGGTTTCAAGAACATCACAGTTGCTGCTTATCACTAGGCAATTCTTAAGTTGTTGATTGATTATGGAATTAATTACCTCTCAGTAACTTGGATAAACTTCTCCCTAAGCATTGTGGAAGAGGATATTAGTTATATGAAATGTTAAAATGAGAGGGTTTTACAGTTAACTCATCCACCAGTTAATTTTAACTTCTGAGAAGTTTATCCAACCATAGATGAGGACTATAAGTTATTAGACTACTCCTTTGCATTTTGTTTTTAGTTTTGAATAATATCTAGAATGTGATGCATATTGGTCAGGACGAAATCATCTGCTATCTGGCTTCCTTTTTACTTGTTCTGTATGCATAGAGCAATCATTATACTTTTGATATACTACTTAGTGATTATTGTAGATTCTTATTACAATCAAACTTGCAGATTTTAGGTTGACTTGGAATTCCTTTCAAATTTGCAGGTGTATTCTTTAGATTGGACTTCTGAAAAAAGTCAGATTGTTAGTGCATCTCAAGATGGGCGATTAATAGTTTGGAATGCTCTAACGAGGCAGAAAATCCATGCCATAAAGCTTCCTTGTGCATGGGTCATGACATGTGCTTTTTCGCCAACCGGTCAGTCTGTTGCATGTGGTGGTCTTGACAGTGTTTGTTCTATTTTCCATCTTAATTCACCCACTGACAAAGATGGGAATCTACCTGTTTCCCGGATGCTTAGTGGACATAAGGGTTATGTTTCCTCTTGTCAGTATGTTCCGGATGAAGATACTCATTTAATTACTGGTTCTGGTGATCAGACATGTGTTTTATGGGATATAACTACTGGCCTTAAAACATCTGTCTTTGGAGGAGAGTTCCAGTCTGGACACACTGCAGATGTATACAGGTGTGTTAGTTGTCTACTGAATTAGTTTGAACCATTTTTTGTTGTTTCAGTAATTAATTATCTCTTTGTATGGTTAATATGCCTACCTTCCATCTATTATGAAAACCTACAAAAGGATTATTGTCTCTGTACAAAATGAAACTGTACAATACAACTAACTCCATAATACTGGCAAGACTAGAGAACTTGTCAGATAATGAATGTTTGTTTTATGGTCAAATATTTTTCCTACGCTGTTCAACCTTTCAGTTGAGGAAGAAAAAAGATAAGAGTACATTCATTTGACATTGCAGCGGATTTGAATGTTGTCAGTGTTCAACTTTGCATCTTTTCCCTTTTTCTTGGTATATAAGTCTGAGTAAGGGTAGGATTTGACCACAAGACATTCATGATAATATGTTAGATAAAGAATCTGTTTGACATAATAGTATATTGGATATAGTTTCAGCATTTCTGTAAATTCAATGGAGGTATTTGCCTGCTTTCATAATGAAGGGATGCATGTGTTAGGAATCCAAAGAGTGAATTTGTTGATTGAATGAAATTGAATAGCAATAAGGAGAAAGAATTATCCTCCAAGGACCAAGGCTTTCCCCTTTCTTACAAACTTGTTAATTGCCTGCATGCCTTTTTTCTTCTATCTGTGTAATTGATCCCCTCTTGTGAACTAACTACTTTATCTGTTGCCAACATATTCCACCTTCACTTCAGTTTCAACTCCTAACAATCTGTGCTATTGATGAAAAGTAAAGGAGAAGCTGTAGTAACTTACTCTTGTTGCTTTTGATTTATTGAATAAACTAATCTACAAAAGAATGACCATTGCTGCTTCAAGATGCAAGTCATGTACATAAAATTATAACTTTCTTTCTACACACATAAATTATGAAATCTGGTTTAAATACAGAGTTTCTTTTCAATATTATTTGTTAATATCAAGTCTTTTCTGAGAAATATATTATTTTGTTATTCTCTCTCAGTATCTCCATTAATGCATCCAACTCAAGAATGTTTGTATCTGGTTCTTGCGATGCAACGGCTCGATTGTGGGATACCCGCGTGGCAAGTCGAGCAGTGCGGACATTTCATGGGCATGAGGGAGATGTTAATGCAGTTAAATTCTTTCCGGATGGAAATAGATTTGGAACTGGCTCGGATGATGGTACCTGCAGATTGTTTGACATTAGGACTGGACACCAACTTCAAGTATACTATCAGCAGCACAGTGACAATGACATTCCGCCTGTGACTTCCATTGCATTCTCTGCATCAGGAAGACTTCTTTTTGCTGGATACACAAATGGAGATTGCTATGTTTGGGACACTTTACTGGCAAAGGTATTTGGTATTTTAGGTTGCATTTTCTGGCTGCAATATGAAAGAAATCGGCTTAGTATTTTAAAAGAACATTTGTTTGCTTTCTTTGTAGGTGGTCTTGAATTTAGGATCTCTCCAAGACTCTCATGACGACAGGATCAGCTGTTTAGGTTTGTCAGCTGATGGAAGTGCTTTGTGTACAGGAAGTTGGGACACAAACTTAAAGGTGAGCATGTATTTTGTGCATATTCAATAAATCTTAGGCTATGTGCTAACTACTTGTCCGTTGCAGATATGGGCTTTTGGAGGGCATAGGAAGACAACTTAAGAGCATTGAGGGGATGATGAAATTGAAGATGAAGTCATATAACCCTTCATTTTAGGCTTGCAAATAGTGCAGCTGTTTGTTTATGCTCATATCTGTTTGTTCACGTGTGATCTAAATAGTACTTTTTCCATTGTACTACCCGCTTCGGTAACTATACCTTAAACCAAAATGAAGGACTGTTTGTTTTCTAGTCTCAGCGTAGCACGGCTATACATACCAATTCCTCTTAATTATGATGATTATGGAGCTTCCTGAAAGGGTCCCAAACTATATTCAATCAAATATTTTATTTGTTTTAATGAATATAAATGGTATTTGTCCACCAAAACCGTAATTGTGGCCGTTAAAACCTACTCAATCGCTTATGCCGTACCAGGAGAAAAGTGTAGATCAAAATGCGATGCTCGATGCTCATTTATATGCAAGTTTTGGTTTATATGCAAGTTGTAACATGTATTGAAAAACCTGATCGTGTGCGAATTTAAGAATCCTTTTAGTTGGAGGAATCGCCAAAAAAGAAAAAAAAAATAGATAATACCATTGAACAATAGTGCATCCCAATATCACAAATATTTCAATAAAATAGAGATTTCTTTGCACTAATAGTTTCTGTTTAACAGATCCAAATCATGAGAAAACAAATATTTATGAAAATAAGCAAAAATTCGTATTACAGGTGCTACAAATAAATGAAGTATGATGAAGTTTACTCCAATAAACCCGACTTGCAAGTATGGTTGCTAGTCTAACAAGCGTGCAGTGGGTGGTGGCCAATAAATTGCATTTACTAAGTGTACGGCTTTGGAATTCTTTACACACGCCTATCTGTAAGGAAGCTAAACTCCAATCTCAGTAACAAAAAAGAAAGGCCGAGTTGAGTGAAGTGCACTAGCCGCTAGCCACAATCTCATGGATGGTGTCGCTGACAGTTTCATCCTCGGATCTGACAGACAGTTTCATCGCAACATCCTTCGGACCATCAAGTCCAAAAGACAACCGCACAAGCACCTTCACATTTCCTATGAATACACCTGACAACAAGCATGTGTGTGACCTTGAATTGGGCGCCACTACCTCGGTTCCCTGCAAATAGTGAACACCAAATAATGATGGTGTAGTCTTTTCATTTATATTCAGTACACTTTTACAACGGTTCTATGCTTCAATATTTGTACAATGTTTACTTAATTTAAGGCTTAAAATTGATTATTTTAAAGCTCAAAACCAGTGATTATTTTATGCATATACATATATATGCATAATTTCGATAGCCATCTTCAATTAACTGGTTCATGATGGATATAGTCAAATTTTCAATAACCATTTGATATAATTTCTTCTCCTATCCAAAAATCACCAAAGAACGTCTGCTTGCCGTGTCAATACATATACATGCATGCAGGTACTTGTGTGGCTTCAGTTTAGCAATCTAGCAAAGTTCAACTTCAATTTTTTTTCAAATGAATTAGGTTTATTAACAGATGCATCCACTGCAAAAGCACATCTGAGCAAATATTAAACCTCAAATGTGTATGAGAATGTCAACTTTTGGTCTATGCTATCAAGCAAGTCAAGCAGAAAATTAATTTAACAAAAATTGTACAAATGACTCATGATGACCATTTTAATGTAATGGGACCGGTCTCCTAAACACAAACGTTTATCAAAGCAGCTATTAACATCATTGGCTTACCTCACAAGGCTGCATACCAAGAAGATTGATGACGGTATTTACAGCTTCAGCCAAACTCTCCCTGGGACCAAGACCATATTCGTCCACCCGCTCATTTTCAGGGCCCATGCTTTCCCATGCACTCCTGAAATTAGAGACCCCCACTTTCAGTATGTAGTCTGCTGTGACAACCTCCAAATCCTCTAGCTGGTATTCATCCTCCACACCATCATCTTCTGCCTCACCAGTGGCTGGGTCAACCTGGTCAATATCCAATATATGTACCATGATTAGATTTCCACAAAGTATTATTGGTTTTATTTTCCACAAAAAATACCTGTGGGAGAAAAATCAAATATGCTTCATGTTTAAAAGTATAAACGCCGTGATATACACCAGGGTTTAAGTCTAGAACAAAAAACCGCAATGCTTCCCAAAGATAAAGGGTGAAGTACCTCTTTAACAATAAATTTCAGAACATTAGAAAATTTTCCAGCAACTGGTAATCCCTCAGGCTTCTCAAAAGCCACAAATGTCTGGCCAGGTGAATCATAAGGAAGAGATCTAAGAGGTTTTGAGCACACATCAGAGAACTCTTCTGCTTCAGATGCATCCACAATCACAATAACCTGGAAAAGAGGAAGAAATTATTCAGAAGATCGGATTTGCAGCATAGAATGAAATTGTACAGTATCTGTATTAGTCATTACATCTTCCAATAATTGTTCTGGTATCGTGTTTGTGCAGTTGTATTGAAACACGACATGGCTATCAAAAATGTGTTTAACAACATTAACTGCATATTCTGTCTCCGCCTCAGTAAGCTCCACAGGTTCTGAAGACTGGTAAGAGTAACGTCATAAGAATACTTAATCCATATGGAAAGAAAAATAAAATAAAATAAAATAAAGATTGTGACAATAATTGAGTATAACAACCTTAAAAAGTTTCCCAAAGTTTGCAAACTCGGGAATGGATAGAAGTAGCCTTTCATAAGAATCTGCTGTAGTAGATGAGGGACCACGAGGAGGAGCACCCAAACCGGTAGGCTTTTTACTAGAGGCCTTCTTCTCTGCAAGAGGTTGAGATTTAACCTCCCTGGGCACTGAACCAATGTCAAAAGCCTCTTCTGAAGGCTCCTGCATTCACATTAAAAACATGCAAATGACAGTGAGATCTTAACCAGTGAAAGGGAATATACTAGGGTGAACTTACATAGTTTTTCAAAGTAGTCTCCAGATTGGCAAGTGGGATATCAAATGACCCAAAGAGGAAATCTTTCACATCTTCATCTGTCTCAACCACTCCGCCATCACCTCCAAGGGTGTTCAAATAAAGTGTTGCTCTGTCACGGACCTGCAAAAAAATAAAAATCATTCAGATATAAATCAAAGCAAGTGATAGCTTTAAAGTTTAAACACCTACAGAGTCACCAATTGTTATGACCAAAAATCACCTCATCATCGCTGTCAAAAAGACATCGCCTTAGCAGTACAAATATGCGAGGCTGCAAAGAGTAATAATTATGGAATTTAAATTAATCACAAATATTAACCTAAAACAGAAAAGTATAGGAGAAATGTAGAGAAAATTATTAATAGACACAGTAAAGTAACACCTTTAATGCATCAACAGAAGCCCCAAACTTTGCCATTGTGCTAACAGCACTGGCCCTAACAGTTGCATTCTCAAGATGTACTCTGTTATAAATATAACGAATATATTTGCTGGGGTCGGATGTTTTTGGTCCTTCAACTCCCAGGAAGTGCAGAATCTAAAGGATAGAGAAAAAAATTAAAAAGATAAAAATCCAAAAATGCATAGAGTAAATGACGAAGGACAAAACCAAAGTTACTACCTGTGTGGACAAATAAGTGAATTCACAATCTTCAATAAACTCACAAAGATGAAGCAACCCACTTTCCTTGGCCTCAGGGATATCTCTGATAAGAATCACAATTGAATCTACAATTGCTTTCTTGTAATCAAAACCACCTTCTTCCCTAAGAATATTACTTAGGAAATTCATCCTGAAAATAATAAGAGAAAATAAATCAATAATTTAGATTATTTATCTAGGAAAACATTCAAATAAAAAATGTAACTACTGGGGGGTGGGGGCAGGGACATACAGAATGACATATACTCACAGAGATCTATATTTTAAAGGGAATTTTAAGCACAGTGATCTTATTGCTTCAACAACAACAATTTTGAACTCATCAGCAATATCAGACATGAAATTCGTAATCTGCTTCATAAGTCGGTCCACACTAGATTCATTTCCTGTCTTCAATAGAGTAGTGATGGCAAGTGTTGCAATGCTTCTGTTCTGGTCAGAGATCAAACTTTCCATGTCAATATTGCAGTTAGTCACTGCCATCGGATGTGTCATTGCCACCTGCAAAGTTCATAGCCACACTCAACCATGTAAATGAAACAATGAATCCAGTGTAACATACCTTATGACATTAGCTACATCGATATGTTAAGGGAAATGAGCAGATTTAATGATTTTCTATCAACTTCCCCAAAATCATAGCAGGCAAAAATGCAAAAATGCTCTACATCAGAATGGAGGCTGTCGTATACTTTATCAAATTGTACAGCAGAATGAAAAGGTATTTTCATTTAAATTAAAGTCAGTAAAAAATGCTAACCTTGTTTAAGGTACGGACAGCAGCAAATCTCAAGACTGGCTTAGACGAACTTAAGAAGAGCTGAAGAACTGTAATTGCAGGAGTTAATTCTCGGCTAGTTACTCCATTGAGCTCCGTAATTGCCCTGGCTGCTTCAAAAATCACCATCTCTGACTTGTGACGAAGGCAACTCTCAAGATAATCATAGAAGGGGCGGTCTCCTGATTGTGTGATATTTCCTTCCCGGATTACCTGCAGTTCTTATGCTCTATAAAGATTATGGAAAAAAATAACATTTCAGTTGGGGCTACTAATTTTAAGGAAAACGCACCTGACTTGTATAGCGGATCAAAAGGCATTGGGCCAAAGGAGAACGAACATTTCCCCTGGTCAAGCTGGTAACCAGTTTGCTAACAGCTAGTCGATCATTCTGCCGTATCTGCAATGTTGTATGTAACCATGTGTCAATGTCAATACTAAATTATTTCTTTTTACAATAACAGAAATAGGATCCTCTGAAGGTAAAATCAAAATTATGAGATGTAGAATTTCCATCAGAATCATGCTCAAACAGTATACAAGACATACAATCAATGTGTAAGGTTTACACTAATTTACATTAGAGGTGACAGCATATAAACCTAAGTGATACCGAAACTTTTTATGATAGGGCCACTTATAAACTACAGCTGTAGTTGAAGCTAAGGGTACGAAAAGGAGTATGCCCAGCTCTAAGTCAGAGGAGGCAGTATAAACCCAAACCATGGGTGAGAAACCAAAAAATCAATACAAACTCTGTAGTTCTGTTCTAAAAAATATTGTCTTTCCTTTATCTTTTGTGAAATCACTTATTCAGGTTATACAGAAGTCAAATCTTTAAGATAAAAATGGATAGTTACCAATGCATGATCGTAGCACATAGCAGCTGACCCCAAAAACACCAAATCAAGGTGGCAAATATTTAGATGGCCAGTATTCCAACAAAATTTTCGCAGTTTATATACAATAAATAAATTCTAAAAAAATTATTAAAATTACTCAAATTATGACAATCATAAAAAATAATGAAAATTAATGTTTTTCAAGAAAAACACATAAGTACCAACAAAAATCATGGACCATGATGTCCATTACTATTATTATTGTATGCACTCAATTACTATAATTATAACTATTTAGTTTAGTATATCCTATTGATATGCTTTAAATAAAAAAGTCAAACTGGACTCCATGATGCCAGTGAACCAAAATAAAAGAGGAGAAAATTCAATAAAAAAAAACATTGGGGGGGTCCATTGTCCCAATCCCCCCAACCTAACACTGTTTACTGTAACCCTAAGACCCCAGCAAAATAGGCATGGTCTTCCGCTTCTTAGAAGATTAAATTGCAAATGGAGGGAAAATGTAGACAGATTTGTGGTGTGTTGTGTATGTAGATTGCAGATGAAGGAAGAGACGGAAGGGACTGCAACCACAAAACAAGACTTGTTTCAGGAATCAAGATCCCAAGAAAATTCCTGAAACAATGCTGGTTTCAGAAGCAAAGCAAGTTTCAATGCATCTTCTGTTTAGCAGCTGCTTGGGCCACAATTTTGGATGTAAAAGGCCCTTCTCTGACCAAGGACAATGCAATACAACATCCATTGGAGGAATGGTAGGGTGCCATGCCACGTGGTGCAACATTACTGCGCTACTGACTACCAGTAAAAATGTATTTGATCGGTAGATCATTGAAAGGTTGTCATGAAACAATTATCCCAAAAGTGTAAGCAGACTATAAAAAAAGTACTCTTGCAACATATACCAGTGGCTGATGAATTCTATTACAAATGATTAACAAAATGATCTGACAGGGCAACTAAGATTTTGGTTTTCAAGTGAAATTTACAGTAATACACCAAGAGACATAATTATTAGAATCTTATAATTCATGATGTGAATCACATAATTGGACTAGTCATCATTCGTATCATGAGAAGCACACATAACCATAAATTTTAAATGCATGAATGAATTGGAATGATTCTCCATCAATAATATAAATGATGCAGTTCAACAATTCACTGTTTTTTTTTTTGTTTATTTTACTTTACTTCTACCACTTCTTATCAAAGCAATTAAGTTGATAAGCTTAAACAGTTAAATGAAAAGAAACCTAAAGGACACTTTTGGCACTATATTGGTTGTTTCATTGCTCTATTTTTAACCCTCTAAAATAATGGTTTCAAATAAGAATATGTTACATATGACTTTGTTTTGTGAAACTCATGACTATTTTTTTAGTTTTAACTTATTATGTTGAGCATTAGACATCGTTTATGTGATATATTTCAAGCTAAATTTTACCACTTCTAATCAAAGCAATTGAATGTTTGATAAAGCTTAAACAGTTGAATGAAAAGGAACACCTTTGATCACCCTATTTGACTATTCAGATCTCCATTTTTATTTTTCTATAATGTGGTTTCACATTGTCGCTCATTTGTTTTATGCACTATACTAGGTTCTTCCTTTAATCTTCTAAAATAAAGGCTTCACATGCTCAAGTATGATTTGAGATTTTGTTTTGTGACCACACTTATGATTTTTAAGTTTAAAATTATTACGTTGTGCATTACACGCCATTTGTATCAGACACGTCATTTGAATTGTAAGATTCAAAAACACATTCAGGTAACATACCTGATGGAGCAAAGCCAGGGCATGAAATTGCACAAGAGCTGCCCTTGATTGAACTGCTTCCTGAACCTCATTGCTCCACCTTTTTACAATCTCTGGAGATGTCTGATAAGGGGCCGCAAAATAAGCAGGCAACATATATGAAATATACAGAATAGAGGAATAAATTCTATTAATACCTGAAGCAGATGAATGCCGCTAACTAAGGCTGCACTTGCAACAACTGGATTCTTATCCACAATTCCTTGTTTCAGATATCGCTCTATTTGGGTGAGGAGTGTTCCATCTGTGATGCGACAAAGGACACGAATAGAATTAGCCCTGTACATATCAGTCTTACTAATCATGTCCTTCATGAGGGAGCTTGTAACGATAATAACCTATTAAAAAAAGGGAGACAGAACAGTCACAATCTCTGTATGCCATATGCAGACCATATATGTGAATCTGACTGTTAATAAAAATTATGAGAATTTTGAACCTCATCCGCAGAGGGGGAAAGCTCCTTTATTATCAGGTAGACCATTCTCCTTAACCCAAGATCTCGAGACTGAAAAAGCTTAGTCACAGAAAAGAAAACTTCTGTGGCTTCTACCTGCGAAGTTACAACAAGAATAGACTATTAAAAAGGGGTTCATACAACTCTAGCATAGTACAACAAAGTCATTCTATCAAACAACCAGAAATCTCTGAAATAAATCTTGACCTTTGTAAATGTCTCTCCTTGGTTTAGTAAGTATAAAAGTTTCGTGATAACCTGGAAAAAAACAAAACATAACAAGCATATGCAATGTCGAACTCAGCCATTGAATTAAAGAATTACAAGATAACGATTGAATAAAAAGTACGAAGAAAAACCTGCGAACATCTCCTGGCATCTAATTGTGGGTCATTAAAAACCCTGGCCTCCTGAAGAACAGCTCCCTTTTCAATTCCCGCAAAGGGAGAATATTCAGCTGTTAAACAATCAAAACTAATTAATAAAAATAAGCATTGAGTCAATTATAATATCTGCAGGTAATCACAATACACCAGCCTGACTTGTGGACCGAAAAAGGAAGGGAAAAAAAGTAGCAAAAATAAAGACTATATATCAAGTATCAATTCGTCAATCATCACATAAACTACTCAAACAAGCAATTGCAATTTGCACATGATTAATGATCTGCATTGCAACCTATACGCCTGGATCAATTGAAGTTTCTAAAACGACAACATATGAGAGATGAGTCAGAGTTCAAATCCAATCCAACCATCATGATCTGAACAAACCCTGCCGCATTCACAATGGGAAAGGGAAATTAAACATTGGATCTGGAAGCGAGAGAGTGATCCGGCAGTGGCAACAAATAGAGAGCTGAACAGAAAGCACAAACACAACAAATAGCAGATCGAATTGCGAGATAGAAAAGCAGAAGAATGAATTAACCACCTTCGTCGTCGCGGTCATCGTCCTTCTTCACGAGCGGCTGCGCCATGAGCAAAATCTACGAGATCTGTAAAGTGCGCAATCTGAACTTTTTAGTTGCCCCTGCACTGCGAGTGCACCACTCAAGTTTACGAAGAAGGAAGAAGAAGAAGAATGGATCGTCAACAGAACAGAGAACAGAGAACAAGGCTTTGTAGTCGTAGTATTAGATTCAGTGGATACTACCCACTGCTTCCTACCGTGTTACCCTCTCCCTCTTTGTAAATATATCAAATTTATAATTTTTATAACTTGTAATAAAACTTAACTAACTAAAAAGTAATGTATTCAAAATAATATATGATATTTTCATTCTTTGTTTTTTTAATTTCTTTTCTTTTCTAAATCAGCTTTATTAGTTCCAAACTTCCATTTTTAGTTTGTGAAACTCTACTAAAGAATGTTAAATTGTTAGTGTGATCTTGCATTGTGTAACTATGGCATCATACTAATGTCAACATGCATAGCTTCACATCATCATAAAGAAAATGAAAATGGTGACAAAAAAAAAACATAAATTAGAAGAAAAATGAAATCATAAAGAAACAAAAATATAAGTTAACACGTAAACTTCTTTTATATATGGATAAATCTTCTTCGACCATCGATCATAATTGTCGATTTCCGACCACGGTAAGTTGGTTTGGTTTCAATGTATATTCATTGTTTTTTACTATTCTTTAATAAGATTTTTCATGTAATAACAAGTTATGATTGTATTTTACAGTGTTAATATAGTTTGACATGTCAAGTATATAAAAAAATCAAACTATTTAAAAAATATATATTTCCTTTTTTCACTTTTTATTTGACTTAAACTTCTCGCATATTTTTTTTCCCACACATTCTTCAGCTCTTTTTTTCAAAAAAAAAAAATGCTTAGATAAATGTAGTGAATAAAAAATAAACTCAAACAAACTTTTTTAAGTCTATAGCTGTAAGAAAACATGAAAAATAAAATTTGAATATAGAATGAAATATAAAATTTAAAACAAAAATGCGTGAATAGAAAGAAAGAAGAGAAAGTTGAAAAAACGGAGAAATAATTACTTGAAAAATATGAAAAGTGAAACACTTTTGATTTTAAACTCTTTTTCTGCATGCGATTTGTGAAGAAAATTAAATAATTAAAAATTATGAAAAACGAAACACCATTTTCTTTTAAAACTTTTTTCTGCATAGATGAAAAAGGTTACACGTATTTCGTTTTGGACAGCAAAGTACCGTAAATATATATGTTTTATTATACATAAATTTTTTTCATTTAAAACTTTTTTCTGCATAGATGATACAATTTGCTGACAAAAGTTACACGTATTTCGTTTTAGACAGCAAAAGTACAGTAAATATGTATGTTTTATTATATATAAATTATGTATTAATATATATATATATATATATATATATATATATATATATATATATATATATATATATACTTATAACATTTATAATTTAATTTTTAACTATTGATACTTTATTTTATTTTATTTTTTTAAAATACTTTTTACATTAATTTTTTTATATTATTTATACCATTCTTTTTTTCTTCAAATTATTTTTCTTTTGATTCAACTATTTATTATTTATATTATTACACCTAAACACACGAGCGACACTCGGGTGACACTACTTCCAACTTAATATCATAAACTAATAAGTTTATAAGTATTTTTTCCTTATATGATATTCAACTTTATCAAATTTATTTAATGTGAAACTTAAACTCACTTAAATTTTTAAAAATTGAGTCATTTTCCATTAGCAGTTCCTTACGCTAACCATCACTATTACTGTTCATCAAACCAGACACGCTCATCAAAGCCTTTGTTAGTTGTTCTCTATTCTCTTAGCTACTCACGCGTATCTTAGGCATGCATAATCTTTTTTATCGACAATTGTTAGTTGTTAGTTTTTGTTAGTGGGGGAGTTAAACCCACAACCTCTCCCACCCTTCCTTTAAACTTCACCAAACCAATCTTATTTCTTCAAATTGTTAGCAGGAAGGATCAAACTCAATACTTTCCCCTCCATTCTCTTCATTCTAACCACTAATTCACCTTATCACTCCTTTACCTTGGACACAATAACTGACACACAAGGTGCTTTTTTCCCCTGTCCTCTCGTATTAGGAGAATGTCTTCTCAATATTCGAACATCCACATCAAATATGGATTGAATTGTTTCATGATGTTATAAACCTAGCTCGCGTATAACTGTAATGGGCAAACAACTCAACCCTTGGAACATACTACAATCCTGAGTACTAAAAAGCTGACATCAAGGTGCCAAATCTTTTTGTCAATATGAGCTATAGGGACAAATCAACTTGTTATCCCTAGGGTAACTTTTATTCGTTGAACGACCTTTCCACTTAGCACCACAATATCACTAAGGTCGACTTTCTTCCCTACTCCTCAACATGTTGGTCTTGCAGTCAACCAACATTTGTTTCCTTTGGGGAGACCTACACTCCATAAAAATTGACTACCTTATACAGTCCTTCGGCCTATAGTTACTACCACGAGGTTAGAATTCCAACTCTGCCAAGTGGTATCTCACCTTACAAGTATAATAGAGTATTAGTCAACAAATGGATCACCTGAGATTATAATCTCGTGGCTATTGAGAACAAATCAAATCACATGGTTTATTTCTTATTCTTGATGTTTTTCATATTGGTTTCATAGAAATAAATCAGAGATCGAGAAAAATATATCATTCATAACCACTAATGAAGGATTTCTAAAAAATACAAAGATTAGTAATCCTTTTGAAAATACAAAATAGAGAGGATTTAGTCTTTATTTAGAACAAAGAGAAAAATGTTGTTAGTGTCTTTAGTGGGAAAAGAAGACAACCCACCAAAGAGTGAAGAAGAAGAGAACAACCATTAAAGAGATTTTATTGTATTGTTATCCACCTCGTCGATAAAGAGAATGTTTTTCTATTGCTTAATGAACAATTTTGAGCAAACTTACGATATATTCGTTAATTATTAGTGAAAGTTTTTATTAGACTATGTCTTATTAATTTTTCATCCATATTGATATTTTTCCACTTAAAAAGTTGTTGTGACTCTTGATTTCTTTTTTTTTCCCATACGTCTCATTGTTTTGCATGTTATTTATGTATAGGAAAATTTTGATTTGATTTTTGTTTGTGGTTGTTATTTGTTATTTTTCCAACAACTTACAATCTTGTGTTATGTTCATTCTTATTAGGAGAAAAAACAAAAAAAAAGGCTAAATAACATATTTATATTTGAAATATCACATACCTTGTTGATATCATTATTTATATGATGACAAATTCACGTATGTTTTCACATTTCATTTTCGTTATAAATTAACGCATGATTATATCATGTAATTGTATTATTATATGAATAAAAGAATGTGACAAAACACAATTTTTATTTGTTAGAAAAAACCATAAAAAGGTATATGTAATACACTTGTACATATAATTAAATAAAGTTATTTAAAATTGAAATAGAGTTGTAAAATAAAATATTATAAAAAAATTTAGTTTTTCCGAATAAATAAATTCAAAAAGTTTTATCACAAATCATATATATATATATATATTTAAAAACTAATAAACTTTTTTTTACTATAAATACTCTAATTTATTAATTAAACTAGTTTTGGAGATATATTACGGCCAAACATATTTCATGTGCTCGGTAGATGAAATATTCAATTATGAGGTTACTTTATGAAATACTATTTACATATTTGAATTATTATTTCAGTTCTTAGACGGTGAGAATTGGAATTTTGTGTGTAGTGTGCTTTTACGGTGATGACACGAGTTCAACGACAGTACAGGAACAAATTTTAAAGAGATACATTAATATTGTTGTTATATTACTATTATTGTTTTGTTGGTTCGAGATATTCAGATGTTAAAAAAAAAATTGTGTAAGAGATGTTTCTACCTAAACAGATTAATTTGTTGGTGTACATTTTTTTGGACACTTGAGTTTAATAATTAAATTTATATCATAGGGTACCAATTAATTATTTTCGTATTTAATAAAATAAAATATTATGAAAGTATAGTTCATCTGCATCAAGCGTGAGTTATATTCTGAATTATATTAGGAATTGATTTTCTAAAAAGTATCATAAAAATTTATCCATTTTATCAAAAGTAAAAATAAATTTAATTAGTACTATCAAATCATAATATCACATAATGATTTACCAAAATCAACTTAATAAGTTAGATTCATTTATCGTACTATCATGCCATTATTGATTTGTTCAACGGTTAGTAGTTTGCAATAAGAAAAAAGTTAAATACTTTTTGTTCTTCAAAATTCAGTCAAAATTAAAATTGGTCATTTTTCAAAATTTTTAACTAATATAGTCGTTTATTTTTTAAAATGTATAAATTTAATATTTTTAATCCGATTTTATTAAGTTTATTTAATATTTCAAATGTATTTTATGGTAGTATTTGAATTATTTATATCATTTTATTTAAATGTTAATTTAAATATTTTGAAACTTCAAATAAATTTAATTAAATTTAATTAAAAAATTAAATTTACATATTTATTAAAATGAAAAACTAAATTGATAAAAAATTTCAATAAATATCTAATTCTAAATTTTACCGAGGACAAAAACATATTTATCCAAAAAAATAAATGAAAACATCTTTCAAAACATATTTTTGTAACCAGGTTTTTTCTGTTTCTAACATTTCCTTATTATTTATTTATATGTATATATAGTTATTTAATTAGTATTTTGAAATAAAATAAAAATATGAATCCATATGGTGCACAATAAATAATAAATAAATAAACTTGAAAGAAATAGTTGTCAATTTTCATTTGTACTGGTCCAGCTGTCAGCGACGGAATATTCGCGAAGAGAGAGAGAGAGAAGAAGAAGGCGTTTGCAATTGCAATTTTGCATAGAGAGAGACGAGAGAGAAGTTGAGTTTGGAGGTGCACAGAGAGAGAGAGAGAGAGAGAGAGAGAGCGTAGCGCACCGCAACGACTCAGTCAAACACTCTATAACACTTTATTTCAATTCTTACTTTCTCCGATCGCATCACTCATCACTCGCCACCGCCATGCCTTCCCGAAGAAGAACTCTCCTGAAAGTCATCATTCTCGGTGACAGTGGGTTTGTCTCTTCCTCTTTTCCATTTCTAGGGTTTCTCTTTACACAGATCTCTTCATTCTTCGCACTTTTCAACCTCTTTCTTGTCTCTCCCTTCGATAATTTCGTTATGTTATTTCATTTTACTTCCGATTGGTTTATATTGTGGAATTTTTCATGTTCTTGTTTGGATCACAACAACCGTTGCTTCCGTTACTTAAATCTCTTTCGCATTTGCAATTGCGCTTAGTCGATTTGTTAGTTGCAGAGTTTTACCATTTCTACCGGTTTTTAGTTCTTTATTTATTTTGAAATCACTGTATGATGCTGCTGTTGATGTTTCGCAGGGTGGGGAAGACGTCTTTGATGAACCAGTATCCTTCGGTTTCTGTCTAGAACTCCTTGTTTCTGTTTATTATTGTTTTAATCTTCGATGCTATTTGTTTTCTAGTGCTCAGTTCAGTATGGAAATTATGTATTTCCCTAACCTATGTAATTTAGATATGTGAATAAGAAGTTTAGTAATCAGTACAAGGCAACCATTGGAGCGGATTTTTTGACTAAAGAAGTGCAATTCGAAGATAGGCTTTTCACCTTACAGGTTTGTCGATAGTGCTTAGCTTGTTTTTGCTATGTGTGGAAGTGCATGCATGCTTGGGCCTTAAGTTTGGGTGAGATGGTGGGTTTTTCGGATGCTAGGAAGGGGGTAGAAGATACTGATTATGTTGGAGTCTCACCTTCCTGATGTTAGTACCTAGGTTTCCCTATCTTATTATGTGTCGTGGTATGTACTGATTTGGTGGAAGAATTCGTTGATTGTAAACTCCTTAATGATGGTTTTCATATATTGATCTTGCAAGCTATAAAGCCTGTGGAACAAATTGTCTAATTTCCGAGGCATCGTATATACGTTCACATCGTACTTAGTCTAAGCTTTCTAGCCCATTGGATTAAGTTTCTCTGGTCATTACTCCTAATAATGTTAGAATGTTTAAGTGTGTACCGAATTCCACTTTCAATTTAACGCCAATCCAACTCTTGCATTGCTTTTACTTGTGCATAAGAACGTGTAAACCTCCATTTAACGCCAATCAGACAGGTTTCAGACACACTCAAATTATTTTGAAATATATAGTTTCTTGGACTTTATGGAAATGCTCTTGTACATGGGATGTAGGTAGTGCAGGGTACCATTTTCTTGAATTTCTCAGAAACTAATCATCCCATTATTTTTCATGTCATTATAGTATGTTTTGTACATGTGACAGTTGTGACCTTAACGTGGACTTCATAGTATAGTATACAATAAAATGTTTTTTTATTAATATCATTGAGCATCTTTGGGATGTTGTATAGATGGAATCTGATGGGATAGATAACTAAACTATTTTAAAGAGTACTAGATTTGTAATGATGAAAGGATAAATTGTTTTGTTGCTCTCCTAAGAGCCTTAATGGAGGCTTTAAAGCTGAAGATTGTGATTTTGTGAGTGACAAGTGTAGTCGTACTACTGTCACACCCTTGCAATGTGCAAGACGCCTATGTAACTTTGTTCGTAGTGGATATTATTTTTGGGCTTTATTCTATTCTCACATTCTATTTCTGTATTTTTAAATAAGTTGTAATGGTCAAAATTTTATTGTTGTTAATTGTTTGTTCTTAACTTTACAGATTTGGGATACAGCTGGCCAAGAAAGATTCCAAAGCCTTGGAGTTGCTTTTTATCGAGGCGCTGATTGTTGTGTTCTTGTATATGATGTTAATTCAATGAAATCGTTTGACAACCTTAACAACTGGAGGGAGGAATTTCTGATTCAAGTATGCTTATGTTCCTCCAAATGTGTAAATTTTTTTGTTTTTATCTACTATGGCAAGCACTATTTTACAGAATTTGCAACTTCTAATATTTGTGATCACTTTGTCAGGCAAGTCCTTCCGATCCAGAGAATTTTCCTTTTGTCGTCATAGGAAACAAAATAGATATTGATGGTGGGAACAGCAGAGTGGTATTTCCCCCCCTGAGTTTGCTGTCTTCAATTTTTCTTTCTATTTTTCAAAAGATATCCCCACCAGACACTCTAAGACTTGTAAAATACCTATAATGCATAATGCTAAAGATATGAACTCGACAAGTTCCTGTGTGCAGGTATCAGAAAAGAAGGCTCGGGCTTGGTGTGCATCAAAAGGAAATATTCCATATTTTGAGACATCTGCCAAAGAAGGCATTAATGTTGAAGAAGCATTCCAATGCATAGCAAAGAATGCCCTGAAAAGTGGAGAAGAAGAAGAATTGTAAGTTCCTAAAGCTGAGCATCTCTTCTTTCGTATTTGTCAACTGACCAACTGAACTTATCACCAGAGTCATAATAAACTAGATGTCTCACTTTATGAAGTTGTGTTCATTGTTTGAGGGAGCATAGTTTGAACCCATCAGTGTCTTAAATCACAATGTCCATATATTAAAATTGGAAGATCTATCTATGGTTAATGTTTCCTTATTGATATTAGAGACAAACCATTTTTTATGCTGTACCCAAAAAAAATTGGTCATGGGCATACATTATTAATTGCAAGCTTATTGTTTTAATGTTTCTGTTTTTTATTTGTTGGTAAAATGGAACAATTTTTGTGTAATATTGAAAGATCACTGCTTACTACGACTGCTTCGGGATTTAGTTTTGGAGATGCTAGTTTGTCTAATATAATTAAGTCCTGCAATTGGTTGGTTATTGGTGTGTATTTTGTTTGCAATATTTCTATTTCTTGGTTATGGTTCTTATTATTTGAAACTTCATTTATCCATTCATGTGTTATTGATATTACATTTTGGATTTTGCTGTCCGTGCTTATTGAAGATACCTGCCAGACACAATTGATGTTGGAAACAGCAGTCAGCCACGGGCAACAGGGTGCGAGTGCTGAATATATAGGTTTTCTTTTCAAAACAAATAAAGTACATTACTTCAAAATGATTTCACTGTGTTTAGCCATTGCTGTCTATGAGGAGGCGTCATTGTACATTAGTGTTTGCTCAAGAAACAAATTTGTCCAATGCTATATTTGGTGCTTGTTTGGTATGTTATAATTGATCATATTAGTTGTTCTTCATGTATGCTATTCCGATATTGTAAAAGAAAACTGCGTAAGATCTTTTTGAAGTTATATATTGCATTGCTCATTGTTCGTACTCAACATCGGTAGTATTTTGTACGACTGTTTTCGTTATTCCACAAATTTGTGAACCATGATTGATTGTTTTGGTCATGATTCGAGCTTTGTTGATGGACCCTCACAACGCAGTTGTTTGCTGGGATTCAGACGTTTCTGGGTAAATCTCTCGAGGTATTGAAACCTTAAGATATGGTGATTTTCTATAAAAGGAAATAGAAGCTTCAGACCTAACAGTTTATATTTTTGGTTTGTCCGATATCAACATGGTGTGCAAATTTTCTTACCCTTATAATTTAAACCAAGACGGCCTGAACACATTATATTTTAGATTTTAAGCTTTGTTGTCTTTTTATAAATTACTTTTGCCGTGGATTTTCCTTGGGTTTGAAAAAAACAAATTTGACGGAGTGGAATGATCTTTCTGAATAGCAGACTGAAAGTAATTAGTGATGTATGACTTTTGGTCAAAGCATAATCGTTGATACCAAAACCAGCAAGCAACCAAGAATAACAACTACCGCCGAATAAGCTCCAGCCACTGGTTATTCTAAATTCGTATATATTTTGACTTTACTATAATTATTCACTCCTTTTAATATCGATTGTGAATGAAATAAAAGAAATATAACTTTTAATGTTATTAAATAGATGGAAATTGTCCTATAAATATTTATAGTAAAAATGTGGAATGAATTAATCTTTTTTCTAAATTTTAAAATTATAAATTGATTGCTAAAAGTAGTCATCCAAAAACTGTTGTTTTATAGATCGAGGATAGAAGGATTTTAATTCGAAAGAAAGAAAGAAAGAAACTAGTCCTCTTAAGATCCGCAGATAAGGTGACTATGAAGGCAAGAGCGAGTGAAGAAAAAGAAATGAGGTAAAATGAGGCATAGCCATAACGTAGCGAATTCTTGATCATTGCGAGTTTGCTATATATTCTTTATGAAGTCATCCAAATTTCAATATGTTCTCAACCAATAATGCAGTGAATAGCATTGAAGTTATAGGATTGAACGCGCAAATTTTGCACAACTATCCACTTGTTTTAAGTTAAATACTTGAAAAATAAATTTTAAAAAAATGGCTCTACAACTTCAAAATATCAGTAAACTTCCGTCCTCTCAACTCCGGCGGCTCCTTATATCGGTAAGGATGAACTTGCAATGTGCTACTCTGCTCACTGAATTTCCAATTGTCGTCAATTTGGAGTTAGTCCTAACCAGCACTTGACCTTTGAAACAATTGACTGGATCAAGTGGCATCCGATAATTAATTACCATGCATGCAACAAGCTAGAACTACTAATAATTCAACCAAAACAAGGAACTATACTGGAACTAAACACATTTTGATCTCTACATGTGACTCATTTTCAACATGCTGCAACCCTTTCAATTTCATCCACGTCATACTGTTATTGAAGGGAGGAACTAAATTAAAAGCAATCAAGCAATTTGGATAAGCAATCAAACAACTTCAGTCAATATAAAAAATACTAATTTACTCTATAGATTCTTATAGATGAACAACCTTTTTCTTATAGCCCTCATACTTAAAAATAATCAATTTTAGTCCCTATATTTAAGAATCGTCGTTTAACTTCTATACAAATTATTTATAATCCCTTTTCGTTTTTGAGTTCAAAACAGTGAACTAAAAAATTGTACACACATATATATGAACTAAGATTAAATTAGTAGGAACTAATATGATTTGTTTTTACATATAGAGACTAAAAAGTAAATGAATAATTAAACTTACAAAGATGAGCGCGGTATCCATTAAATAAGATTAGCTTCTCACTAAAAACAACCAAAAAAGGTATGGCTTTGAACAAAGGAGTCAAGTTATCTCTAAAGCCTGTGCAATTATGATAAAAACGTTCCTAATGCAATGAGAAATGTTGAAAATAACTGGTCGATTAGAAATATGACTAAATTATAATATAAAAGTGCCTAAATCTAATTTTATAAGTAGGTTTTATAAAATTGAATTAAGGTTAAAGTTCATTCTGTAAGATGAATTAGAAAAAGAAGTATTTAAATCATAATCGATCAACTCTATTGAATGGAATGCTTTATGTGTAGAAACAGGGAGTTGAGGACAAAAAGAGAAAAAAAAAACTAACACATAAGAATTCCCAATATAGGAAAGAGCAAAATCCAATAAAAAATAAGGTCAAAATACAGATTCATGTCTTCAAATTGGAAACGGACTGTCATGCTTTCTCCTCAAATATTCCCAAGTTGAACTCCATATGTTTCTTTCACTTCGTTTCCTAATAGTTATCATTTTTGAGTAATTTTTTTTTTCTATTTACTTTGTTTACTAAAATTACCAGTTATGATCTACTATATAACACTCAACTAAGCTGCTATAAGGAATACACCATCTTGACCTCAACTAAAAGAAAACCCACAACAAAATGAGAATGCATACTCACATTGTCAAAATGATGGCGAGAGATCAGTACGTATGAAGACAATAACTTTTTAGCAGATGTACTGAACCTTTATTTTGTCCCAACAGAAGAAAGTTTTTCCTGGTTAGATGGCCGAACGGAATTTCCTACCGCAGTTGAAGATGCTAATGGGTTTTGAAGAGTTGTAGCTGCAGTGGCTGCAGGTCTAGAAAGAAGTGGCCTTTGTGGACTCATCATCATTTGTGGTCTTGGGAGTGAGTTCGCAATATTTGTAGGAATTCTATTAGTTGATATAGTTGGTGGTATACCTCTAGAGGACGAAGCTGGTATACCAAGCCGCGATGCAATAATCAACGCACGCTCGTGATAAAGCTTATGCCTCGATCGCTCTACATGCTCCCTTGCCCTCATCACCACATTCTCCACATCATTGAAAAAAGCCAACTTAGTTTCCAACTTGAGCAACTGTAAGTAGACAGAATTTACCAAGAAAGTCAGAAACAAAACAACAAGGAAGTACAAGGCAACGATATCTTCACCAGGCCATGAGATTACCTGTTTTTCTATCAACAAGGAAGTAAGCTGTCGGATTTGGTCTTCTTCCTGATTTGCTAGAACTTTTGCTTTTACTGCGGCTGCAGCAAGTGTAGAAACTGCAGCCCGTTTCATTTTCTCAAAATTGCTGTCCTGTTTAATCCTTGTATCGTTATCTTCCACTTTTGCTCCATTATCCGCATGATCTTTACCTGTCCCTGTATGTTGAAATTATTCATTTTTTGTGGATCAAAATCAAAATCTGCTAAATTATAGAGATAGACCTATAATTACATTTTCTGAATAAATATGGCACTTATTTTTTCCCTGCATGCGTGGACGAGAGGAAGGAAAAGAAAGAGACCTGTATTTGCACAATTTTCAGCAGCAGAATTTTGTCTAACTGGATCTGATGGTGACATATCTACATCCTTTTCTGTCCCATTACATTGGGATGATTTTGTTGTTAATAGTGCCTGAGAGTCAACCTTTTCTGGCGGCAAGGAATTAGAAACTCCTTCAACATCCATGGCTGAGTCTGTTGTTTCTACAGATTCACAAACTGGATTTGTAGATTGTGGATTTTGAGACTTGTTCTTAGTTGGGGGAATAGAGTCAGAGACTATCTCACATTTTGATGTCTCTACTAGCTTTGGAGACTCTTCTGGTAAATTGGATTTAAGTGGCTGAAGTTCTTTCTTCTCTGATGGAAGAGAATCAGACACAGATATGACCTTTGCAGGACAAGGTTCTTCAATTAAGGATCCCTCCTGAACCTGGTCAGAATTAGATTTAGTTTCAGCCTTGGATGTTGAACCACCTGAATCATGCAGAGTGTCTGGTGCTTGATCATTGGATAGCTTTGCACTGATAGGGACATTACAATTGTCAAGCCCACTTTCATGATTAACCATTGGTTGCTCCTTCGGAGAAATTGGCTTTTCTGCTGAGGCTGCACCATCTGTGGAAGCCGCCTGTCCCTTGTCTTCTAAAGTGTCACTTACAACTTTCATATTACTGTGATCATTCGGTAAATCTTTATCATCCAACATTGGTTTGTCCTTCTTTACATTTACTTCATCCTGATCTCCCTCACTTTTAGAATCCCTGTTATAAAAAATACAGTAATAACATTGTAAGTTTCAATCAACAAGAAGTGGACTTCATATCAAACTACCAAGTGAAAACTACCACACATACTTCTCAGAACTAGTTGGTTCATTCTTATGATCTGGCGGATCTTCTAGAAGAAAGCAACACCTTGCAGCAAGGTCAGTGCCAGGAGAATTTCTTGACATGGATTTTATGGAACTATGAGCTGAAGCAACAGCCACATCAGTACCCACCAAGTGTGCAAGGAACGTTGCCTGTAGAAGAAAGCCACAAAATACTACTTAGCAAGACAGAGTGTGCAAGACTACATGGGAAATAACATGAAATGACACAACGAACGAGAAAGATTCTATGTAATATAATAGTAAGTATTGTTTAATGGTGTAACAAACGCTCGCAGTTTTGTGGTCTGCAAGCAAAAAGACATGGCACAGCAGTTACAAACTTACAGAAAAATATAAGTGATTCAAAATTATTGTCCTAAAGAAAGGAGATTTGAATTAAATAATTCAAACCAGCTTACCCCAAAAATACACAGAATTAATGTTACTGTTCATGCATCAAAGCATTCAACTTACCAGTGCCATGACAGGATTACCCACTTCAGCAAATGAAGAAGGTCCATCAGGTCCAAGAGAATAACCAACAGCAGCAAATGCTTCCTTGAGAGCATTTATAGCACATTCATTGCCTGCTTCCTGATCAGACTTCACCTTAACAGCATCTTCAGATTTGGAAGTTCCCTCACTGGCTTTCTCATCACTACCTTCTTGTAACTTTAGATTCTCCTCCTGATTCACCTTCACTTCAACGTCCTCAGCCTTGGAATTTTTATCCTGGTCTTTGATGCCATCACTAGTATCATTCTCAATACACTCTGAAGCATCCTTGTCCATAGATGAGTCATTGTTTGTTGCAACTGGATCTGTTGGTTCTTTGCAACCAGCATCAATATTATCATCAAATTCAGCAAAGGTATCCTCAATTGGCATTTGAACAAAGTACGATATGCACTGAGCTTTTGTTTTTGTTCCAACATGTTCAGCAATTTCATTCCAATTTTCTTTATAAAGTTCTAAGGCTTCAAGTAGCAGAAGGGTCTCTTGATCAGTCCACTTTCCACCATTAACCCCTGCAACTTCAGCTGGTTCCATGAGTATAAAATCCAATGAAGACATGCCAGAGCCAAATCTTCTATTACTAAAGCAGTCGGAACACAGATCAAAATCTGCCTGTCAGACACATCACAGAATAGATAAAATATACAAGATGAAATGGAGCAAATTTAAAAACTCATGAATAACAACATGCCAACAATGTATTAGTGAGAATTCAACAAAGAGTGAAATAGACAACCAGCCTGCTGCTAACTAAGTTACAGAAACCACTACGCCCTCAAAATCAATCAATATAAACAATGACCCTTTGAGTAAATAAACACTTAGCCTCTCTTGATGATTGATTCTTTTGTAAGTTCAATGGCAATTGAAAAGGTTTCAAAACTGACTGTAGCTGTTACACTACTCCAGAAATGTCCTTTTATGGTGGCATTTAACAAAAGTAAAAAATCTATAACCCAACTCGGATAACAATGTAAATTGATTCCACACCATCAAGCTACAAAGGTAACAACGGAAAACATTGTAGACATCATAAAATGTGCTAATATATTAATTCATTAAAAGTGTGAGATATAGTACAAATATACAAACCAATGGAACTTAGACTACAACTTTTATAAGAACACCAAGTTTGGGACAAGATTGCATTTGAGTGGTACGCAAGGAATGATAAATAATATATTTAAAGTTAAACCATATCTTCAGCATATCACCATAAGGTGCATTTCAATTTAAGTAATAGATACCAACCTGCTTCTGGCAATGGTAACGTTTGCGAGAACAATCAGCAGAACATGAATTGCAATGGTACTCAAGCATCTCAACAGCTGGCCCCTCTTGTTTCACCAACTCTTCAGCAATAGTAGACTCTGGAAACAAGCCAGAGGCTGTAGCTGGAGTCATTTGGCTAGACCTTTGAACAGGTCGACATAATTGCAGAGTTTCAAAGTGATACAATTTTTCAAGCAAAGAACTCTTTTCTGCTTCTCCATCATCACTGGCAGTGGCCACAGCAGAATCCATTGAAGGGAATGGGTGGAAGTTAATTAAACCCCAATAATCCAGAAACTCCATTACCTCTTGCCTAGCATCCATGTCTCCAACATTAAGCTGTGACATATCTTTCATTTCAATTTGCACATTTGGATTTGAATGAAACTTCTTCATTATCCAATTTCGTATCTCCATGTATACATCAGGCGTCCGATTTTCAGTTTTTCCATTAAAGAAAGAAGGTAACATTTGCTTCTCAATTTCATGAATATACAACCATGAAAACCAACCTGAAATTAAATTTCAAAGTAAATGACTAATTTAAGAATAACCTCTTTTAGCTTGGGCCAAAACCTAAAAACGCTCATTGCAATTACATATTGAAATAGTAAATCAAAAATTTGAACACCTGGGTCACCAAACATTTTCATAAAAGTATCTCCAGCATCTTGTTGGATAACTACATGATAGGAATTAATGCTCATACTGCACCGTTCTTTAAATTATGCAACATACTCTTGAACCAGCAGCAAGGATGATATGTCTTGCAGTGCAGTTTTCTCTTGTTTAGGGTTAAGAAAGTTCCAACAAACAAAACAGAAACACTCAATCAGCTTCCACACAGTTATTCCTGACCTTTCCTTGCTACCTACTACAAAAGTCCACAGTCATCTGTTATTTTGTTAAAAGTCACACTGTCATCATCAGCAGTGGCAGACCTAGAAGGTTTGAGGATGGACACCCCCTTAATTTTGTAAAGTTACAATTAAATACATGAAAATTTAATTTTTTGCTCCCAACAAATTTATATAGTGATTCCATTATCAAGTGACAGACTCATGTTAAAATAAGAGTATACAGTTATATTGTTTGCCCCCACTAGTCAGAGCCTCGGGCACGCCTCTGGTCATCACTTATTCAGCTAGGTCATAAGGTCAGCTTGGTCTGGTCAAATTTCAGAATATACAACTATTACACACAATTTCCCACATCAAATCTCTGATGTAATTTAGAAAAGCAGCTGAGTTCTCAAACAATTACACCTACTTAGGGTAACGTAATTTAAATTGCGAATTAGGAAGAAAAGCAAACCGCAAATGGTAAAAACATAACTTAAGAGAATCTATCATGCACCAGTTCGTTGGAATCACTCGTTCGTCGCGAACATCAAGTGAACAACAATGGCATAAAATCGAACACATGGCGTGTTTCATACTATTTGCTACAATTGAAGCCCAGAAGATAAGCATAACCAAATTAGGGTTCGAGAAAGTGCCCAAAGTCTCACCGCAATGAGTGGGAACCACGTGCGCATTGGCACCGCGAGATCTGAGGGCTTCGAATTCCGCTTCAATCGCGGCCTCCAGAGTCTCCCACTCGCTCTCCTTCCTCAGCTGCTCGGCGAGCGCGGCGGAGTCTGCAGCGGAGGGATGGGTGCGTTCGGAGTGTTTGACGGCGGCGGGAGCGGAAGCAGCGGCGGACGAGGAAGCGGCGGCGAGGGAGTTGGGGGTTTGGCGGGCCCGGGTGAGGGGGCCATTGTGGAGGGGAGGAGGGTGGAGCGGCGAGGCCTTGTCGCGAGCGGCGCGTTTAGAGGGGGCGGAAGAGGAACCGGAGGCGTTGAGAGCAGCGGACTTGCGCTTGTTGGCCCCGGCACGGCGGCGAGACGATGCGGGCTCCGATGCCGGGGAATCTGCGGCGGAGGGAGCAGGTTCGCGGCGTTTCTCCTCCATGGAGAAGAGAAGGAGAAGGGAAAGGGGTTAGGGAAGAAATAAAATTGGGTGAGTGAATGTGAAACTGTGGTGGTGCTTCCCTTCCCTTGCCTTGGAACACATTAATACGTCGTCGTTATCTAATTTCCCTCTTTTGTTATTTCCACCTAGCCTTTTACTGCTTCCGCCACACACACTCCACTCCCTGCGTACGTGTGCCTATGTAATATCACGACCTAAGTATATTATTTTCCTAACATATAAAAATTGAATGAATGTGTATATTCGTACACTACTTTCAAAAATCTTTTTGTCTTCATAAAATATAACTTTATTACATTACTTTTTTCTTAATATATGTTAATTAAAAAAAATTATTGATTGAAAAAAAAAATCCATGCCCAAAGAGAAGTGGCACGGTTAGATTTCAACACAAAGTGGGGGATGAAACTAAGTTTTTCTCTTATAAAAAAATATACACTTTTCTCTTTCCTTTAGGTGATAAATAAAAAAAACAAATATCTTTTATCTTGCTTCCATATTATTTAAGTTTTTTGTTTTAATATTTTCCATTTATATATCTTTCGAACCCTTGACATTTCAATTTTTAACTTTAGTTTTTTATATTTTTATATTTTTCATGTTTCAAACAATATCTAAGCAAAATATATTTTTTACTAATTATATGATTTTGTTATACATAAATCTTAAATAGGGAATATAATTAAAGTATGCTTGAACGTAGTATCCAGTCGGTATTTCTTTTCGGCTTATATAAGACAAATGTTTAAAAGTCCAAATAAAGAATATTTCAATATTAAATTTGTTGTATTGCATTAATTATACTTAAATTTTGTTTATATAAGTGTAACATACACTTCAATCATAATCAAAGTAAATATTTTTCTTTTTTTTTTATGTGGTTAGAAATGTTAAAAACCACAATTATGGGTTGAGTTTAGTTTAATTTGACTCATTTCGGTGAGTAAATATTTTGTAATTAATCTTGACTCATTATAAGTCGGGGAATTTTTCATTTACAAATATTTTATTTTTATACTTTAGTTTATATATTTATTGTTTATAATGAGAGTGAATTGATTTGATTTATTTTTTATTTTTTTACAAAAGTGGAAAATATTCACCTAATTGTTTAAATATTATTATAGAAATAGTTGTAGAAAATCAAAGTATCAACGTATACAACTTGAAAAATAAATAAATTAAACATCAATTTTATTCAAACATTATCTAATAATATTCTAATATTTAAAAAGGATCAAATTGTGAGTCTATATAACTAGAAATAGTAAATAATTATAATAAAAAACTTCTAAAAAATTTGAAAAAAATAATAAAATGTTGGTGGTGGTAGGTTATGGGTCAATCCACTTTCAACTTGACTCAAGCTGTATAACTCGTGAGTTAATTGAGTCAGGTTTAGGTCAACCCACATTTAAAAAACTAGAAAATTTTCATCTTAACCTGATTCAAACTTATGGTGGGCCAGGTTGACTCCCAAGGAAGATATGAATGAATCGCCATCATAGCCGCCACAACCAACTATCTCCTTGCAACCTATACAATTACAAATATTTATCGAAGTCTCAAACAAGACCTCCAACCTTTTTTTATGTCAAAATGATGTTTTTTAAGTTCTCTAGCACTTATATGTTATGCATATTAGTAATACAACATTGGTTATTGTAAGTAAACTTTTATTACTTTTATCAAGTTTGAATATATTCAGTATGTTATTCTAACCTTGTTTATTTTCAATATCTAAGATATTTACATCGTAGATGTATTAAGAAGAAGAATGATCACATACGGATTTATTGACCTTATTGCCATTTTATTTGTTGGGAATAAAGGTGAAAAGGTGCATAAGTACCTATTACAGACATTTGAAAAGGAAAACAAAATTAGCACCTTATTTGCAACAATAAGTATGTATTTTATAAATTAAATTATATTTATGTAAAACTTAATTGTATCTAATATTATTTGAATATGCAAGGGTTCTTAAGAAGTTTCTTGTGGTTGTCTTGTGTTCATTACACAATAAACCTCACACTTTGGCAATTAAAAGTACACTACAATGGTAACTTTTTTATTAATTTATTTTTTGTGTTATATAACTTAATTTTATTAAGCTCCGTAATAAGTGCAATTTCAATGTACATTAACATTCACATAGTGGTTGAAGCTTCTTCGAGGTTGTAGGGAACACAAATAACTTATAAAAAGAAATTGCAGTCCATTGCACCAATTATAGGTAGTTCATCCTCTAACTATTGAAATACAATTATCAAGTTTATGATATTATGTGAATTTAACTTGTAGTACTCGTGTCAACCAAAGAGTTTTGAATGTGGATATTATGTGATGAGACACATGCATAGAATCATATTTGTAAACATTGTTGACTCATGGGATTTGGTAAGACATATATTTTTAACTCATACCTTAACTACTTATCACTAAAAGATTGTTGACTCAAATGTTCATTGTGGTATGCGTCTCCAATGGAAAAAGAATTCTTAAACAAAGTTCGTGAACAATAAACTTCATTTCTTTCGAGTGTTTATAAAAGATAATATTAAGAATTTTATAAGTTTCCATGTAAATATTAGAATGTAAAGTCAATAGGTCAAGATAGTATTGTATTACACATATTAGATTATATTTCATGAAAATATTACATTAGGATTGTATTTCATGTAAGTATTAGACTATTATATTTTATAACTTTGAATGAAAATATATCTTTTGTGGTTGTTTTGGTGTTGTACGTGGTTTCTGGACATTATATATGCAATTTTTATATGTGACAGGGAGTTAAAAGAAAGTTGTTATCTTTTTTATACATAATTTCTCCTTTCCAAGTGAATTTTTTATACCGACTTTAGAATTGTTATAGAAAGCATAGTTTATATACCTTGTGTTTTTATACATAACTTTTTTTAATTGGTATAAATAGTTGTTCCTGCACTTGTGAATCTAATATCTTTATTTGTAAAAAAAATTAGAAGTACTATTTATTTATTTTTTAAATAAGATTGGAGACCGAATAATTGGTAGTATTAATTTTAGAGATTAAACTACTGGCAATTATAACAAAAAAAGTCAATAACTAATTGTTTTTTTTAACATCAAAAACTAAATAATGCATTTACTATTTAAGAAGCTTATTTCATTGTTTAAGAAACTTATATTTGATATATAATATGCCACACCAAATATATACAGATAGTGAATTCATAGAGATATATGAAAAGTGAGTGCATGCATGGTGGTGATTGGTGAGTGGTGTGAAGGATGGAAAAAGAGAGGGCAAAAGAGGATAATGAGATGACATAATCAACAAAAGTATTGAGATGAAATAATGGATAAATCATGTGTTGTGTGGCAAAAAACTGTCGACAAATATTACACATTCCTTTACTCTGATGTATACATAATAATGATGACGATGATTTCACGTGTGTGATGTAGTTGAAATTAAACAGATACACTCTGAATTCAAGTTCCCCAAAAACCAAGTTGAGTCAAAGATTCTTTATTTAATATCTGTGGCAGTTGCCATGTTTTGCAACTGAAACCAAACAGTGGACTACATGGTAGTTTGTTGTCAAATCCGAAGTGTCCTTTAAAATGTATTGTTCCCACAAAGAACAATGATAATGGGACAAATTATTACGAGTAAGTACTTCTGTTTATTTTCAACTTGTTGGTTGGTTTCCAACGTTTTTTCTTCTTCCTAAAAACAGTGTGTGACATCACAAGATTATAGAAGTTTAATTATGGTTTTAGTTGTTCAACATCATTGTATAGTTTTGTTATAGTTATTCAAATTCTAATCATGTTAATTGAGTTAAACATGAGGTTTTAGCTTGTTATGTTTTAGTTGTGTTTATTAGATTTCCAAGTATTTTAATTTCAAATATATTACTTGTCAACTTTTTTATTAACATGTTCTTTTGATGAACACGACTAAAATAGGACAGTGATACCAAATAATTCAATGTTTACATTTTTTCAAAGTTATTTACTTAATTGGCTTCCTGGACAGGAAGGATGTATTATATACGAGGATAATTTTTTCTTTCAGAAAAAAAAAATCAATAAGAAACGTGTTTTTTCTATGAATTTATAACTTACAATTTCATTTTATATATATATATATATATATATATATATATATATATATATTTTTTATATTTTATAAAATTATTATTATCTATTTTGTTATTATTCTGGATTAGCATTAATTAAGTTATTTGTTAGTATTAATTATATTGCACATAATTTATTATTGTACGTGTAATATATAATTTTGAGTTTCTGATCAACGAGCTCTGTGATAGGTTAAATTGTTCAATGAACGATCTGTGATGAACTTGACGGTTCAGTAATCCGTTGAGAGGTCCATGTGATCTCTTTGGTAAAACACTCTTACATTAATTCAATAAAGATTAATGCATGCGCCGATCCTTGTTGCATTGCTTTAAATTGAATATTGAATTGCATCATGGATGAAATGTAAACCTTGTCAGGTGTAATTAGCATGAATAATATAATTTCATATGAGTGTGATCTCACCTATCGTGAGTACAGTTATATGACATTTTGTGATCTTGTGTGAATGAAATAATTTATTTCATAAATAAAATTTAATTTTGTGTTATGCTCTCTTTGGTAGTATGTTTATACTTGAACTAAATTTTTTTTATCCATTAAATTTTTTGATATAATAAAATTCAAAAAATACATTGTATCAAGAAAAATAAAATATATTAATAATAAAATACTAATAGGACATGATTAATATTAATGTAATATCAAATTAATTAATAAAATAATTAAATTATATCATTCTCACAAAATTTTATACAACTACCCCACGATGATGATGATGATGATGATAATAATAATAATAATAATAATAATAATAATAATAATAATCCATTACTTTTTAATAATAATAAAATTAATACTAAAGTAGTAAAAAAATGGGTATGGGTACGAGATTATACCCGTTACCCGGTGGGGATGGGGATGGGACAAAAGTTTGATACCCGTTGGGTTTGGGGATGGGGATGTGGATGAATTTTTTTTACGGGGATGGGTATGGGATATTAGTGAAAAAATTAAAGTATGATTGTAATGAGTAGAAAATAAAAAATAATTAGATAAAATTTATCGAAATAGTATTCTACATGATGAAAATAAACAAAAAAAAATATTAAAAAATTAACAAATGTGTGTCTTATAAACAATTTGAAGACTATTGGAAGAAATTGCACTAAGAAAAACAAATGTATAATTAAAGGTATGATAAGACGAAAAATATCTTAGAGATCTAAGAAAACTTTTCAAATATCAACATATATACTCAATGGTTGAAAAATAACAAAAATTGTTTTAGCGAAATAAAATAGTTCTTCAAATGAAACAAAAATTAATAATAATAAGTAAAGATTTTTTTTATATTACCTAGTAAATGAAATGTTTATGCTATTAAACACTTAAACTAAGAGTATTAAACATTCTCATGTGAAAGGAAAATATACAATAAATAAAAATATTAAAAAATAATAGAAATATTCAAATGTTAGACATAAATTTTTTTTAATTGACATACATAATTTTAACATAATTACATAAAAGTTATGATAAGATAAAAAATATATTGGAGATGCGAATGAGTTTCATGACAAACCAAATATTTAGAAGAAATAAAAAATAGAAAGAATATATATATAGGGTTACTTAATTAATTATAAATATTTTAATGATTTAAATGAGGATGGAGATATGGCGGGGACGGGTATTATGGTGGGTATATATTCACCTCCATACCCATACTCATACCCAGTCAATGCGGGGATTCCCCGTCAAAACGAGGACGGGTTCGGACAATACCCACGGAGACGAGTTTATTTGCCATCTCTAGTTGACGTGGACTGAGACTAATAGTAAAAAGACTCATCAAATCTCGTGAGGAATAAATGGTTATTATAATTGTTATTATTATTATAGTTTTATAAATTTATTATTTTAATATTTTAATTCAAAAGTGTATAATTATAAAATTATGATTTTTTGAAATTTTAAACTATGATATGTTTTCAATTTTTATTCAAATATTAAATTATAAGCTTACTCATTAATTCAATTTTTTACATTTTTTACCTTTGTAATTTTTTACACCTGAAATCTTTTATATATGTAAAAAATAAAATAATTTGAATATTTAGGTGTAATGATTTGATGTATAAATTCAAAACAATTATTTTAACATGTATATGTAAGTTATAATTAAACTTAGTTACTAATTTAGTCTCAAATTGAAAAGGACAAAATTGGATCGTTTTAAAAAAATTGGATACTAAATTGAACCACAAATTTAAATAGAGGACTAAATTGGAAACAAGTATTACCACTGCCATGTGTCATGATTGTAAGCTGTCACGTGACACGACGGTGAATTAACACGTGACAATTTTTAAATTTTTTGAAAAAAATAAAAAATTTAAAAAAAATTAAAAACTTCATAGCTTGACATGTGTTCTGTACGGAAACAGTGTTAACCCTAACCTAACACAGAAGATCAGATTGAATTTTTTTAATAATTGAGGTACTAAATTAAACAAACTAATAGTACGATAAGCAAATTGAACTTAACCAAGAAAAAATTGAGAATTAAAGTTTACATTGAAAACTAAAAGTGGTTTCGTGATTAAATTAATTTTAATCTATAACAATATATAAAGAGAATTCTCTCTTTTGTGTCCACATTTCATAATATCAATTATACCCTTCATAATATAATTATTTATTAATTTTTTTAAAATTAATGGTTCTTTTTACCTATTTTCTATAAAATTGTTTATCTTTTTTTCTTTTTTTTTATTCATCAACAATTAATTTCTCTATTCATTTTACTTTATTTTTAATAAATATAAATTTATTTTATATATTAACTTAATAACATTACACTATTATCACCTATTAACATACTATCATTCATATTTAAAAAATGGGTGCACACATGCGCAATAACACTTGTATGTACGCTAGTCAGGAATAATAAATCTATTTTAATTCAGAGAAATGTCTTTTAAATACTATATACTATGTTTCGAGTTTTATTTTTCTTAGAAAAATGGTGTTCACATTATACACATCAAACATGCATTACTGATTATATATATTTATAAATATAAATAATTATTTTATTTAACATCAATATTATATTTATTAAATTAATATGAGTATTCAATCTAATATTTATAATAAAAAATATACATGTAAAAGAGTATTGGTTGTTATGATAAAAAATAATAACTAAAATATAAATTTTAAAATATTTTTAAAATTACTTAAATAAGTCAACATAATTATTTGTTTGTAAACTGGGAACACTAACACAAATGATATCACTATTTGATATCGATTTATCTTGCACAATTGTTTTATATAATTTGTCTTACTTTATCGATAAGACCGAAAAATATTAATTGCTTTATCATACAGATGGATAAATGATATTTAAATAAAATCACTTTTTTTAAAAATATTATAAATAGTTTTATATTAAATTAGCAAAAATGCATTTTTTATGTGTACGTGTTCACTTATTTTATAATAAAAATTTTGAAATTATGATTATAAAATTAATATAAATAATGTTTATAATTTAATTATAGATAATATTTTAATCTTATAAATATTTTTATTTATTTAATTTTTAAAATTAAATAAAAAATGATTAAATTAAAAAAAAACAGTTACTTAAAGATAAAGTTGAAAAAAATTGGACGTCAGAAAGAAGATATTTGGCATAATAGCATAGTCTAGATAATAAACTTTATAATCATCTATTTAGTGACAATATTTGTTGGTATTAACAGAAAAGAATTTTTATCTACGAAGCCTAATCAAATCTTCTTTGTTCTAAAATACATTTGAATTAAATTTATTGTCTATTAAAGATTTTTTTATAATATTTCAAAATAATTTTAAAATATTTTAATAAAATTATCTTGAAAATAAAACATTTTGAAAAGTTTGAGGAGCTTTTAGCATATTTTATAACAAAATAGTTATGTATTGAAAATTAATTAGAATTGCTTCTCCTAGTTAGAACTAATTTCACTATTCAATTAAGGAAAAAATAATTGCTTGTTTAATTAGTTTCAATTATTTTTTTCAGAATGTTAAGTTTTAATATTTGCAAAAAGGTTTAAACAAAAAGTATATTTGTAGAAAAAGAAATGTATAAAAAAGGAGGCAAATCAATAAAAATAGAAGTTAAAAAATAGCACATACGAAAATTTAAAAACTGGGCCAAGTTTGGGCCTGCATTTTGGACCTTCCTAAGTTGGTTCAGTGGAGTTGTCACATGGACCAAAAAATATAAAGAGAAATGAGTGCAAGAATAAGAATTAGGGTTTTAAAGAGACGCAACTCTTCTGTTTCTTCAGTTCTGTGGTGCCGTAGCAGGGAGCTCCAGCGTATCTCTCAAATCCAGAATGGTTTGTTTCCTCTTCTCATTCTGCTTTAGAGTTTTGACTTCTTCTGAATATCGTTTTCGTAATGGTTTGATCTTAGTCATTTATTGTAATGGCATCTTTAACTCAATTTTCCTTTATATCTGAACTTATGTTTTACTTCTCTGCAATCAAAGTGTTGTCATCTGTTTAGAATTCAGATCTGTGTTTTAAATCATGATGTTGGCATTAGATTAACAATGGGTTCATGCCCTTTGAAGAGTTTAATGGGGTTTCTGTAGGTTTCACTTTGCAAATGAAAATGGAAGAATGTTGAGATTTGAATATGAACTTTTTTTCCCCTTTCTTATAAAGATAACATAGAGGCGAAAAATTCTGTATGTTGTGACTCCGGGATTTATTTGTTTGACTTTAGACTTGATAATAAAATTTAATGTGTTTTTCTTTTAATTTATGTGTGTTTGAGTTTTGGATGAATGCATGATTGTGACAGGCTAGAGGATTGAAGAAGCATTTGAAGAGGCTCAATGCCCCAAAGCATTGGATGCTTGACAAACTGGGTGGTGCATTTGTAAGTGAAAGTTTCATCTTCTTTTGAACAGTTTTCAAGGGAGCATTTCAGAGTCTGATGTGAACTTGTTTTTTAAATGTTTAGGCTCCCAAGCCCTCATCTGGACCACACAAATCTAGGGAATGCCTGCCACTCATTCTCATTCTGCGAAACCGGCTGAAGTATGCCCTGACATACCGTGAAGTCATTGCTATTCTTATGCAACGACATGTCCTCGTTGATGGCAAAGTCAGGACAGACAAGACATATCCATCTGGTTTTATGGGTATGCATGGCTATTGTCAATTTTAAGAATTACTGTAACCATTTTGTGTTTGATGATTGGGGGTTGCATAATATGTTATGGTAATTCATTGATATTATTATCGTTTGCTTCATGAGTTTTGATGTATTTCTCTATATATGATGAAATGCAACTCCCAGCTAACCTAGTGTAAAGGAGAGAGTTTGCCCATCACAACATTACTACATTTATTTATTTGCTCAATGCAATGTATTATTTTCTGTTTTATACAATTATATTTTATTTTATATCTTTACAGATGTTGTATCCATCCCTAAAACAAATGAGAACTTCCGCTTGCTGTATGACACTAAAGGCAGATTCCGTCTTCACTCAGTCAGGGACGAGGAAGCTAAGGTACTTTAGTTTGGTTGCACTGAATACATTTCGTTCTTCACTACCCTTTTTCGAGATTACACTACTATTATGCAATAACAGACTGTGGATTTATCGTGTTAAGTTATTCTGCATACACTATTGATCTGGTGTTGAATGTTCATTCCACCGAGCCTTTGTAGCATTCTTTTTTGGGCTGGGTAGTTTGATTTTTGCAGCTGCGACCTAGTTTTCTCAGTAATTGTGAATCGAGTTGTCTTTTTAGCATTATGTTTTGGGTTGGGTAGTTGTTTGGATTTGGTTGCTGCGACCTAGTTCTTGCTTAGTATTTATGAATCCACTTGTTTTCCTTGTTTGATGGCAGTTCAAGCTCTGCAAGGTTCGTTCAGTGCAGTTTGGGCAAAAGGGCATCCCATACCTGAACACCTATGATGGGCGCACCATCCGCTACCCAGACCCTGTCATCAGGGCCAATGACACCATTAAGTTGGACTTGGAGGAAAACAAGATCGTTGATTTCATCAAATTTGATGTTGGGAATGTAGTTATGGTGACAGGTGGAAGGAATAGAGGGCGTGTTGGAGTGATCAAGAGCAGAGAGAAGCACAAGGGAAGCTTTGAGACTATCCATGTTCAAGATGCTACTGGGCACGAATTTGCAACTCGTTTGGGCAATGTGTTTACCATCGGTAAAGGAACAAAACCTTGGGTATCTCTTCCTAAGGGTAAAGGTATTAAGCTTTCGATCATCGAGGAAGCCAGGAAGAGGATTGCCGCCCAACAAGCTACTGCTGCTTAAATCATTAGGCTATGAATAGACTACTTTTGAGTGCTTGTAGTTTTTATGCGATGGTTTTTGCTTTCTAATTTATATTGTCTGGAGATTTTATCCGTTGAATTTTGTCTCTTAATGAACCATAGAACTCTTATTGCTGCTGCTATATATGCATGAAGGAATCTTTCCATTCCATAGATTTGATGTACTTTAGTTGCAACAAGTTTCTTAACTAAGTCCAATCAATGCATCTTTTAAGAAAATATATTTTTGCATATCAGCTTGTTTTTTCCCTCTAGGTGTTCTTTCGTGATAATTCAAACTGTGCAATTCTCATGTAAACAATTCGTGGCAACATGTATTTAAATGTTAACAATGCAAACATACCCCCTCACACTCACACACACAAAGTGGTAGTGTTTTATTATGATTTAATTTACAGACCTACATATGTAAATGATACAAGGTGCTGGAAATACTGGACTTCGTCGTATAGTTCCTTTTTCTTTTTCTTTATGTAGAACATATATGTAGTTATATATGTTAAAATATACAACACAGACAAATTTTTCAGTTGCACGACTGTCAATATTTATTTCATGTTTCAGAAATACTAAGTTTTAATGTAAAGTTTCTACTCCGTATAGTATTATTTGTATGTGCAATTCAAATACTCACTATCAAATTGGATATTGTAAACAGATTTTTGCAAGAATACCCTAAAAGGTTATTGGATTATTTCATGTTTTTATAACACGACCTCACTATTAAGATAAAACGTTTTTTGTATTCTAAGGCCACACAAATTTAAATCCTTGTAATGCAGTTTTATCACTACAAATACTATTAGACAAATTTTCTTTCTCATTTTCTAATATCTGAGTTTTTTTTTTTTATTTCATGAACCAAGTTCTTTTTCTTACTTTTTCTAAAAAGTTATTCAAAATTAATTAATAAAAGATTTAATTAAATTTTAAATCGCTTACAAATGAGTATTTTCATTTGAAATTTTATTATTATTTTTTCTATTAACTACTCCATTTTTATACTTTATAATTAACTATTTGCTGTTTAACATTTTTGTTGATGAAATCACATGTTATTTTCTCACATCATTTTACTTTCTTGTTTTCACGTGTAAAAAAAAAAGTTCTCGCATTAATATAAAATAATATCAATGTAATAAAAATCACTTATTATTTTATATTAGTTACAATATTGTTTCATTAATTACAAAGTCTAATATCTTTTTTAACACGTGACTATAAGACATGGAGCAAAATAATAGTTATATTACTCCATTAACGAAACAAATTAAACGATAAATACTTGATTAAAAAATATAAAAAATTAAATACTAAAATTTAAAACAGATTTAAAACTTAACTAAAATTTTATAGAATTAACTTTTAAACAAAAATTAAATGGATAATAACTAATTCTTCCCATGTGTGTTTTTTTTAAAAGAAACCACCCCAAAAATAGCAACAAAAGTCACATGGGTTATGACCAACCCATGAGCCAATCTTTGAGAGTTGATCTCAAGTCAAGATAAACTTTTAGTTCAGGTCCATTTCAGAAGATTCAACATAGGCCGACTAGACTCAACCTTTAGCCAATGATGAGTCATCTTGAGCATATATTAGAGTTGATTGATTTCAACTTTAAGTCTAGGTCGAGTTGACTCAAATCAACTTTCGGTATGAGTCAACTCGAATCTACTATTGGCACGACCCAATAAAGCTTAATCTTCTACCTAGGCCAATTCGACTCTATCCTTAAGTCCGAGTTGATTTAGCTCTTTTTAGTCCAGGTCCACTCAGAAAGATTCAACCTAGGTTGATTAGTCTTTAGCCAGGCTTGACTTATCTCGACCATAAACTATAATCGATTGATTTCAACCTTCAGTTTGGGTTGAAGCAGATCGACCTTTGGCTCGGGTCAACTCAGATCGACCTTCGACATTAGTTGACTCGAATCTACCTTTGGAATGACCCGACCATGCTTCATCTTGTACTCGGGCCAATTCCACTCGACCTTCGACCTAGATTGGTTTCATTTGACCTTCGACCTGAGCGACTCTACTCGATCTTTGACGTGGGTGGACTAGGCTCGACTTTCGCCCTGAGTGGCTCAACTCGACCTTAGGTTTGGGTCGACTTCGTTCGACATTCGGTCTGATCAACTCGATGGGACTAGGGATGGGAATGAGTTGAGTCGGGTACAGATAATGCCTACCCGCAACCCAAACCCGCAAAAGAAAAAATTCATCCGCTACCTGCCCGTGTACCCTCTGGGTACCCGTTTAAAAAATACCTGCAGATTTAAAAAAATTTGCAAGTACCCGTGGATACCCGTATACTCGCAAATAATTAAAAATGATACATATTTTATAGTTTTTAAAATAAAATTATAAAAAAGCAAAATATAATATAAATTAAATTAAATATAAGTTAAATTTTAATTTTAATTAAATTTTACTTAATAAAATATAACTTTAATTTTAATTTAATTAAATTTTACTTAATAAAATTTAAATTAAATTTTATTTTTATTTTTTTTGCGGATAACGGGTACTTGCCGGTGCAAGTAGTATGATACCCGCACTTGATTCATTTATAAGTAGGTATTAAAATACTCGCTACCTGCTATATGCGGGTAATAAACACCTGCGAGTACTAACTATTAGCCGCAAATTTTATCCACGGATACCTGTGGTCGCTGGTATTTGTGTCATAGTTAGATGGGACCACCAGCTCGAACCGACTCTGATGGACCTTGGACCCGGGATGACTAGGCTAAACCTTCATCCTAGGACGACTTGGCTCAGCCTTCCCGGACCGACTCAGCTCAACCTCCGCCCCAGATTGGCTCAACTCGACCTACGTCCCAGGTCAACACAAGTCGACCTTCTTGGACTGGCTTGACTTGACCTTAATCTCGGGCCGACTTAATTCGACCTTTGTCCCAGACCGACTTGGCTCGACCTTTGGAGTGGGCCAAATCAATCCACCTTTGTCCCGAGCCGACTCGACTCAACATTTGTCCTGCCTTGGCTTTACCTTCAACCTAGGTTGACTTGGCTCGACTATTGGTGTTGGTTGACTCGACTTGACCTTCAGCTCGGAGGGGCTCAGCTCGAGCTTTGTCTTGGGTTAGCTTGACTCGACCTTCATCCTTGAATGGTTCTACTCAAGTTTCATCTTGAGCAGACTCGGCTTGACCTTTCGCTGGACTGACTCAATCTACGATCCGATTAACCAGACTCGATCTTTGGTTTGAACCAACCCGACTTGAGCCCTCAGCTCTGGTTGACTTGACTAAGCATTTTGCTTGAGATGATTCCACTCAACCTCCGTAAGTGGAGTGATATTGGAGTGAAAATGAGAAAAATTCTAAAATTATTGTAATTTTAAGGATATTTGAAATTATTTGGTTTTATTCATTTAAAATATCTTCTGAAATTTCTTAAATTTTAATTTCTTTCTAATTACTTTATTCAAACTAATCATTTTAATATAGAAAAATTAAAATTTTCAAATAAATAAATTATCTTTCTAAATTATCTCCTTCAAACACAACACAAAATTGCATAGAAATTTGTGGCTTATGTGAATAACTAAAAACTTTTATTTTCTACCCATGTTGTATTGCAACTTCATGTTCACGGCTGCATATTATTAGTTTATTTGTATTAAGGTTTTCAATTTCCTTTCAAACAAACGTTAGGTGGGTGCGTAAATTTATCTCTGAAAGCATTTTTCATCACGTTTGGCTATGACAAACACATAACAAATAGTCGTTGTTTGTGTCATGGTCATTTTCTCAGCAAGCCGACCAAAGCAGGTAGAAACGAAATAAACTAACAAACGAAACGGTTTTGTGCTATTTTTTTTGAGTTTAATATTACAAAGTACCATGAAATTATACATAACGAGTTGAAAGTGCACCACGAAAATTTTGAAGCAGTACTCAAATCACAATGCTTTGCATAACAAAAAGGTGAGAATGGGTATGAATTTGTGCACATCAAACATGACAATGACAACTTACTTTTCCCATAACAGTCCAAAAGGGCGAAGTTTCCACGAACGAAGATTATGCAATTCATGGTAAATGAATAACAACAATAACAAAAAAAGGTAAACAGTGCGAAAATTAAGGATTGGATCGGTTTGTTTGCATTGTTGGTGCCACTGAGTTGGTCTTATATTGACCCTTTGTCCGAGGTACGTTGATTTTCCTGTATTGGATAAGTTGTGCAGTTTTTCACATACACACGTCAACTATAATGGGTTTGGAAACAATTCCATTAAAATTATTTTTTCTTGGCGTCAAAACAAATACACACTCTATTTTCTTGCAGTGGTGTGATTTTTTCTTAGTTGTACCACTGTCTAAACAAAGAAAAAAAACCTTTTAATTTTAAATTCATCTGCAAAATAATATTTTGGTATTCTTTTCATAAGTATTTATGAAAATAAAAGGATCCAAACATATCGAAATGGAATAATTTTGGAGGAGGAATATCCAAATGTAAATAAAAAGCAGCTGTATTGCAATTTTGATTTACGAAAACTTATGAAAAATTTCCTTTATAAAGTGAAAGGGACCTTTTGTGTCTTTTTGTGATGGAATCCCAACTCATATTGGACCCAAAGAATCTCACTTTCCTCACTTTTCGTACCAATCCCATTGCACTTTTCTTCACTAACCCTAGATCAATGCCCACGTCAAATTTTATGCTTCTAATATATATTTTACACCATTTTTTATATTTTTTAATCGCTTTTACCTTCTAATATTATTCATAAAAATAATAGTTAGCTTATATTCACTTTTTTTTTTCTATCTAACTCGAAGTAAATTATAGTATTAAACAAATGATTATTTATATTTATTTGTTATTATGATCATTGATATTTTATAACTGGTTCATCGTTTATGTTGAAATATATGTTATAATGTATACCAATTTATGGTACTAGTGAAAAAAAGAACTTTTTTTTTCCTACAGCGAACACTACGTAGTAGTGAAAAAAGTGCTTTTTGTTAATCTCTAACAACCTGCTTCATGATTTTCACGTTGTTGAATGCATTTAATTTTCGTAAGTTGTTAATTGCATTTTACACTTGTACACGGTCTGGTTACTCTTCTATCAACAATAAGTGATAGTTAATATAAAATTCGTAGACAAAATTGGTATATTTGAAGTGATGAAACAGATTTAACTTTGAGGAAAAGTTTCTCTAAATTATTAAATTTTATAATTTTGAACCCAAAATTGTAAATCAGGGTCAGTTAAATTTTTTTTTAAAATAGAGTGAAGTCGTCAAAATTTATAATAATATTAAAAAGTTATTATGAGTATGATTAATTAATTTTTTCTTTTAAAAGTGAAGTCGTCAAAATTCTTAAAGATTCTTTATATAAAAAAGTGAAATTGTCATCGATCCATGACGATTTTAATTTAATATTTTTTTAAATAACTTTTTTAAAGAGTTTGAATTATATATTATCTTTTTAAGCGCAGAGACTGAATATTTTTTTTTAATTTTAGTTGATTGGTACAATAAATTAAAATAAATAGTTGATAAACCGTAGTAAATTGTAGATAAAATTGATCGTAATTAACAATATTTTTCATCAAACTAAAAATATTAAAATCATTACCTTATATAATAAAAAATTACGTAATAAATTACATTGAAAATTATATATTAATGTCTACTTTTATTTCAATAATATTTTTATTTATTTTTACTATTTATTGTATCAATTAACTCAAATTTAAAAAATAAAAAATATTTAATTACATTTAAAAGAAATATTTTAAAAAAAACTGAATTAAATCATGACTTCTAACAATTTTACTTTCTGATAAAAAAAATCGTTAGGAGTCCTGATGACTTTATTTTTGTGAAAAGAAAAAAACTGATCACATTCATGAAATATGAAATTTGAATGTCGTCGTAAGTCCTCACGATTTCACCTTATTTCAACTGACCCTGGTTTACAATTTTGAATTCAAAACAATTTTGTAATATAAAAAAATTAAACCTTTTTTTTCTTGCTCTCAAATTCATTTTAACATTTTTCACAAAATTTATTCATTTTTTAGTGAGCATAACATATCATGTTACAAAAGGTGTTGTTGAAAAATAATCTCACGTTGATGAATTAAAAGTGTCATTCCCTTTGATAATCATCCAACGTCTTTGTTGGAAACGGATTTAAGTGTATTTTTATTCCAATAGTTCGATTTTAAATTTTCGAAAATATTAGTATTGACTTTAACTTTTATATTTTTAAAATAATTTGTTAAGTTAGTATGATGTGATACATATCTAAATATGTGTTATGTCCACAATCATGGCAATTATCTAAAGTTAGATATAACTTCAACACTTTCCTGAATTTAAATATAAAAGAATATTTATAATTAGTGGAAAAACACATTAAACTAATAAGTTCTATTTAGTATCATCATTACTTAAAATAATTAAAATTATTCAGATGAGAATATCATCTTCGAGGGAGGTAACTAAGGGCAATTTTACAAAATAAAAAATAGTTATATTAAATTAAAAGTTTAATACTTATTTAACACCTAACTGTAAACTTACATAGTGATATTTTTCAAAAATAGTAAAAATAAAAAGTTTAAAGTTTATGCAAAAAACAAGAACTAAATTTAAGAATGATGATCAATACATGTATTGTTATGTCAGTGTCTGAGAATAATGAAAGAAAATAAAAAAGTGGACCAATACCTTATATGTGGTTACCAGTTAGTGGCATCTTCTTTTCTTTTTCTTTCTACTTTTCAAATGCAACTTATTAATTCCAGCCTCAAAAGCTTTTCAACTGTTCCAAATTAATGTGTATGTCATCATAGTAGATTTTTTCATCTAAATAGGACATATGGATTAAAACATTATAGTTAGAATTCAGTTTTAGAAAAATTGAATTCCAACTTAATTTTTAATTTTGTTATCATTTGAAAATTAAAAGAAAAAAAATTGGATTAAAGTTTTACAAAAGATAATACAGATTAAAACTCAGTTTTTCATATTGTAAAAAAAAAAATCATAGCGTTTATGTAAATTTTTAATATAGTATGTTATATAGGTAAATTTTAGTGCTATTTAGGTGAAAAAAAAAAATCATTCAAAGTGTGTTCGCCACCAATGAATAAGTTTGTGGTATGTGAGTGCATTCTTCTAAACTTCAATGTTCTTCACTTATCTTCCAAAAAGCAAGTTGCGTGGTCTAGAAAGGGATTCCTTTATAATATGTGGAATCTTTGACATAGAAAATTACTTATGTAAATAATTTTATTTATTTATCAAAACACGTGATTTTTAAATAGAATGTTAAAGCCGGTCAGGTCTGTCGAACCAGTCCGCCAGCCTACTAAAAAATGGTGGGTTGAGTTGGAAATTTCAACCTGTCAATTTATTGTAACCCGGCTTGTCTAGCCTGCCAGTTTAGCGAGTCAAAACGGGCCAGTTCGTCCTGACCCGCCAATCCATTTTTTTTTTAATTTTTTGTTTAAAATTAAGAATAATTAAAAAATAATACTTCTTTATATTATATATATATGTATATTATATATATATATATATATATATAAGATTTATAAACAAAAATTAAAAAAAAATTAAAAAAAAAGATGCGGACCAATATGACAGAACGGATTACAATATCCAATCCATTTATTGGTGGCGGACTAGCCTGACCCGACCCGTTTTTGGCGGGTCACAGGCGAATCAGACCAAAACGAGCTGGACTGACCCGTTTTGTCACCCCTACTTTTGAATAACTTTTTTTTCATGTGAAATCTGTTTTGATCATTTTTAAAGTCATATATATATATATATATATATATATATATATATATATATATATTTATAATATATTTATAAACAAAAATAAAAATAAAATAAAAAAAAAAAGACAGACTAGCTCATCGTAAGACAGGATGGATTACAATATTCAACTTATTTATTAGTGACAAACTAGTCTGATCCGACCCGTTTTTGGCGGGTTACAAGCGAATCAGACCAAAACGAGCTGGGTTGATTTGTTTTGTCACCTCTACTTTTGAATAATTTTTTTATTCATGTAGAATCTATTGTGATCATTTTTCAAGTTATGCTTAATATCTTTTGTTAAAGTTGGAGTTTGGGAAAGATTGAAAATCATTTTATTTAAAACGACTTTGGTTGCAGTCAAGTAGTCCAAATATAAAATAGTTTAAGTATTATGAATATAGTCCAAATAACAAAAGTTAATATAAATAATAAATAAACTATTCCTAAAAATATATGACAAAAAGATTTTTTGTTTAGAATAATTAGAAATATATTTCACCGAAATTTTATTTAAATATAATAATACTAATACTAATAATAATAAAAATTATATATATATATAGAGAGAGATAATTTTTGTTATTTATATTTGTTTTTAAGTGAAAGTTTTTTAAATTAAAATAATAATTTTATTAAAGAAAGTTTCTTTGAATTTTAATTAATTTTCTCAATTTAATCACTTTTTTAAAATTAATATCTTTTTAATTAACTATTAATTTATTATATTTAATTTTATAATTACAATAATAAATTTTTTATTATTTTTTATTATGATAAAAAAACATATATGCACTACATGTAGTATATTGTGTTTTCAATTCTATATTTAAATATAATAATACTAATAATAATAATAATAATAATAATAATAATAATAATAATTTCTAGCTCTTTATATTAGAATTTTTTCACTTTGACTCACATGTTAAAAGATTCACCTAGATATAAGTAATAAAAAATATGAATATAATTTGAAAAGAAATATTTACAAAAATAAATAAAGAATTATAATGTTATATATTTAGAAAAAAAAAAAATAGTCCAGACAGTGACTGACTATGATAGTTGAAAAGTTGCACTCATTTGCATTCAAAAATAAGATTACAATAATAAAATTGAAAAAATTGAAAATTATGTGTCTGAATATTAGTTATGTAATAAGTTATAGGTTTCCAACATACAGATTTAAAAGCAGCTTTCAATAATAAGATGAAAATGACTGATGAAGCAGTATGATAAAGATACAAAATAGTCTATAAAGAATAACATATAAATGAATAATTATGTTTTAATATAATTGATGGGTGTGGTTAAAATTCAATATTAATTGATACATCATTCCAGTACTGGATTAGATATGTTGTGTAAGATTTAGAACAAACAAAAGTTAGTTTAAGTAGAATAAAAGTGTTTCTAGATTTAAGGATTAATTGAAACAAGATCAAACAAATAAAATAAAACAACAAATAATCAAATTATACCATGAAAGACATTATTATGGTAGGTATCAGAACCAATCTTCTTTCAAAAACCAAAGTGTACACTTGTTGATGAAAAATAGGATTTTAACCCTGCACAAAAATTAAAGGAATTACGAGGAATAAAATAGTACACAATAAAATAAGGGTAATAACTCAATGTTATGATCATCAAATATCGACTTTACTCAAACTTTTAGAGTTGTATTTAAATTAATACGTATTATTTTTAAATGGAGTGACTGAGAAAGAAATATATGTTAAACAAAGGTTTCAAAGTTTGGTTTTTGAGACCATGTCTTAGAGAAGCTATATAATTTAAAACAATCAATTCAAGATTTTACAAGTTTTCCAAGCATATTACCAAATGAACTTTAAACACCAAAATAGAAAAATTCTATTATTTGTTAATGCTCTTAATTTATTACTTAATATGTCTGCAAGCGTTAATTCAGATTTTTTGTTTAATTTAAAGTAAAAATGTGGATTCCATACATACATACACTGGCTGGAAGTCACTTAGATTTATCAGGATTGTCTGCAAACATTAACAAAACTCAACTAACTAAATCCAAATGCTTTTAATAATGATAATGTGGTCACACTTTCATTTCTAAATCTATGGTGACCCAATATGATAAGTTCATAATGCTGGCACTACTCTCTCTTTCATGCAAATTAATACCTTTCAAATCTCCAAAACCTACTCTTATTAATCCCTTTCAGATATTTATTTATCTTCTCTCTTCCATTTTACCTACAAAAGTGATTCTTGAAGCGAAAATAAATGCCTGGGTTATTCCTAAATTCCTAAATAGTTGTGCTTTCTTGTCATGCTAGCGATTACAGTTGAAAGACCAAATTTTTTATATAAAAAGAAGAAAGCGCGTTCGATCTTGTAAGACCCGTCCACCCCAACACTTTCTCTCACAAATCAAAGTCCCAATATTTCAACAAATCATGCCCTCAGACCTAGAACGGCACACAACACAACATCATCGTCATCACTCCATACATATTCATATTCACTCGCAGACAATTGCCAGATCATAACACACCGCATTCTCTTGGCACCTTTCAACAACCTCGCCGTTTTCCCTCCATCAAAGCCGAGATTGTAGGGCCGCAAAACCAACCCTTTTTCGCTAATCACTCCCTCCTTTAATAAAGGTTCGAGCTTTTGCAACTTGGGTTTTGGATCGGACCCTTCAAGGAGTGAGCGATGTCGGAGATAGTGAAGCAACTGTTGGCAAAGCCGATCCAATTGGCGGACCAAGTCACCAAGGCAGCGGAAGAGGCCAGTTCCTCCTTCAAGCAAGAGTGCTTAGAACTCAAATCCAAGACCGAAAAACTCGCGGGGCTTCTTCGACAAGCGGCGCGTGCCAGCTCCGACCTGTACGAGCGTCCCACGCGGCGCATAATCGCCGACACCGAACTCGTCCTTGACAAGGCGCTGTCTTTGGTGCTGAAATGCTGTGCCAACGGCCTCATGAAGCGCGTGTTCAGCATCATTCCGACGGCGGCGTTTCGCAAGATGTCGTCCCAACTCGAGAATTCCATCGGCGACGTGTCGTGGCTCCTCCGGGTGTCGGCTCCGGCGGAGGATCGCGGCGACGAGTATCTCGGGCTCCCTCCGATAGCCGCCAACGAGCCCATTTTGGGCCTCATTTGGGAGCAGGTGGCGACCCTCCACACGGGCTCTCTCGACGACCGATCTGATGCAGCCGCGTCGCTGGTGTCGCTCGCACGTGACAACGACCGCTACGGGAAGTTGATCATCGAGGAAGGTGGGGTTGGACCCTTGTTGAAGCTGATGAAGGAGGGGAAAAAAGAGGGTCAGGAGAACGCCGCCAGGGCTATTGGGCTTCTCGGCCGTGACCCTGAGAGCGTGGAGATTATGATCCACGCGGGGGTGTGCTCTGTCTTCGCCAAAGTCCTGAAAGAAGGTCCCATGAAAGTTCAAGCTGTGGTTGCCTGGGCCGTGTCGGAGTTGGCCGCTAAATACCCTAAATGTCAAGATCTTTTCGCTCAGCATAACATCGTTCGCTTGCTTGTAAGTCATCTTGCTTTCGAAACCGTTCAGGAGCATAGTAAATACGCAATTGTTAGCTACAAACCCACATCAATCCATGCTGTTGTTATGGCCAGTAATAACTCTAATGGCAATAGTTTGAGAAAGGAGAGTGAAGATGAGGAGAAGCTGATGCAGAGTCGCATGCAGCATCCTCTGGGTGATAAGTCCACAAATCAGATGCACAAAGTGGTGACAAGCACGATGGCAATGCATGCTGCCAACAAGCAGCAGCAACAGTCCAATGAAGACAATGGAGTTGCTCAGAACCCAAAGGCCAATGGGAATAGCAATGGCAATGGCAATGGCAAGCAAAACCATCAGTCCCACCAGCAAAGCTATACCTACTCTGGGATTAACATGAAGGGAAGGGAACTGGAGGACCCGGAGAACAAGGCTTACATGAAAGCAATGGCAGCAAGAGCCCTCCGGCAGCTCGCAAAGGGCAACGTGGCCATTTGTCGGAGCATCACCGAATCGAGGGCTCTCTTGTGCTTTGCCATTCTCCTTGAGAAAGGGTCTGAGGATGTGAAGTACAATTGTGCCTTGGCAGTGAAGGAGATCACTGCAGTGGCAGAAAAAGATGCAGAATTGAGAAGATCAGCTTTCAAACCCAACTCTCCTGCTTGCAAGGCTGCTGTTGATCAAGTGCTCAAGATCATCGAGAAGGAAGACACAAAACTCCTCATTCCTTGCATAAAGGCTATAGGGAATTTGGCAAGGACATTCCGGGCAACAGAGACAAGGATAATCGGTCCCTTGGTCCGGCTTCTTGATGAAAGAGAGGCAGAAGTGTCAAGAGAAGCTGCAATCTCTCTCACAAAATTTGCCTGCTCTGAAAACTACCTCCACCTTGATCACTCCAAGGCAATCATAAGCGCAGGTGGTGCTAAACACTTGGTCCAGCTTGTGTATCTTGGAGAACAAACAGTTCAGGTTTCGGCACTGGTTCTGCTCTCCTACATTGCATTGCATGTGCCGGACAGCGAGGATCTTGCTCGGGCCGAGGTTCTTGGAGTGCTTGAATGGGCTTCGAAACAACCCAGCGTGACGCAGGATGAAACCATCGAGGCTTTGTTGCAGGAATCCAAAGGTAGGCTTGAGCTTTATCAGTCTAGAGGTTCAAGAGGATTCCAAAAGTTGCATCAATAATAGGAAGAGTTAGTTAGTAATTCATTGGTGTGGTTGTGAGGTTTGTCAATCATTCATGTCTGATCCATTGCTCTTCTGAGTGTATATACAATCAAATGCCTTATCCAATTGTTCAGATCTGTTTTTAACTATAAAGAGAATTGTTTGCTAAACCATTTCTTCTGACTTCCCTTCCCTTCCCACCTCTCCAGTTGACCCTCTGATACGATAGAAATTGTAACCAGTGATGCAAACAGTTATGAAATTATACTTTGTAATCTTGCATTCTTAAACAGTCTTATGTTGTTCTTTTCTGATGGGAAAGTAAAATGTAAAGCTACAAAGCGCTACCTCCATTGCCTCTGGGTTGTACTAGTAGCAAATTTTTGTTCTACTGAAAGCACCGAGGCTGATACATGCTTGTTATGTTCCGATTTTAACACTTTTATTATTTTCGGAAGACTTTTTCGTTTCTTTATGATAGAAACTGTTGTCCAATCCTACAACAGATAAAACACTCGTCAGATTGGGTAGTTCGGCTAAGTGTATCAATCAGTACCCAACACTAGTAGTCTTTCAAAACCCAACATTTATGAATGCTGAAAGTGGAGTCACAACTAATTCATACTCACACTGTTTGGCCACTCGTGTATTGTTCACTTTCAACCGAAAAATAATCACTAATTACACAATTTGTCTTCAAAAGTATTCGTTTTGAGTCAATTTAGATTATAAGTGTGCAATTTCTTAATTTCTTTGATAACTCAGTAAATCTTTGCAGTAAAGTTAACTAAATCTAGAGAATGAACCATCACAAATATAATGATTTAAAAACAAAATTTACAAAGAATGACTACTTCGACAAACTTGAGAAGGAAGTTATATACCAACTATAATTTTAAAAATACGTGAAAAATCAGTTAAAGTTCGATAAATTTATTTAAGATAAAATTGGATTTGTATCTGTATAACTAGATTTTTGAGTGATTCTATGTATCTAGTTAACCACTTTCCTGAAACATCCAACATTAACCTTTTCTTTTTCTTTGTTCTAACTTAATGTTTAAATAGACTTTGAACAAAAACATTTTGATTGATTCTGTAGAGTTTAGTGAAACATTTTCCGAAATCCTTCTTTTGATTGGAAAAACTAATAAATGCTGCTCTCCATGGGAATCGCCTCCTTTGACATTGTTTGATCATGAAGCTCCATCACACAGCTCTCAACACTTTTGTCAAACTTATCTTGATATGGATTATTACAATTTCCCAATGCAATATTAACGAGGTAAATGTAACTTTTGGTTTGTTTTAAAATAGGGTTAAACATATTTTTGGTCATTTGACATATTTTCATTTTAATATTAGTAGAAGAATGCATTTGAGAGGTCAAATAAATTTAAGGAAAAAAAATATATTTAACTTTTAAAAATATTATCTCAATTATGTGTAACAAAATTCTCTTATATTAACCCTTTCTAAAAATTCGACGATTTTGGGAATAAAGTAGATGTAGACGATTTTGGGCTTAGAACTGGTCAGAAATTTCGGTGTCAAGATTGGGCCGAATGAGCCAAAACATATAAGAGATTTGGATATTGCTTCTTGTAGTGCTATAATTACTAAATGATTCCCATAATAATAGTAAAAGAATCAAACATTCATGAACATTGCATCACATTACCACGTCGCCGCTTCCATAATCACCACTGTTTGTAGAGGAAGAAGAGAGGGAGAATATTGCGGGGAAGAAGAAGAGAGAAAATGCAGGATAAGAAGAAGAGTTTTGATATACATATACATATATATATATATATATATATATATATATATATATATATATATATATATATATAATAAATTTCCTGATATTGATATAATAAATTCTCAAATCTTATTTCCTATATAATAATAATAATAATAATTACATGTATTAAATTATTTTATTTAAAAACTAATCATCCAAATTTTACTTTACTTTACTTTAATTAATTATATTTTATATTAATTTTAATCGTAAGAGTAATATTAATTTTATATTTTAATTTATTAAAATACTTTTTACCTACCACATCCATAAAAATATAGGTTAAATATGTTTTTGGTCCCTTAAGTTTTAGTGAATTTTGGAATTAGTCTCTCTTCGAAATTTTACATCAATTTAGTCATTCATTTTTATAAATACGTGGATTTAGTCCTTCTTACCCAAGTTTGTTAAGTTTATTTGACATTTTAAACACATTTTATGATAGTATTTTAGTTAACATTGAAGCAAAAATGTATCAAACGGTGTAAACAATTCAAATATGATCATAAAATGCGCTTGAAACGTCAGATAAACTTAACAAAATTTAGTTTAAAAGATTAAATCCACGAATTTTTAAAGATGATGGACTAAATTGGTCAAAAGTTTTGAAGATAGACTAATTTCAAATTTCACTAAAACTTAAGAGACCAAAAACATATTTAACCCTAAAAATATTCATAATTGTCTATTATCATGTATTGCTTTGGGATTTATGTTTCGGTATAGTTTTTTTTTTAAAAAAAATGTATTGGAAGGTGAAAAGAAAAATAGTATTTAAATTGTATTAAAACTTAATTTTTAAGTAATGTAAGACTATTAAACACATAAAAATAGTATGTGTTGTGGAGATTATTTATTTATTTATAAAAGCTTACTCTTGACTACGTTTAATGCATCTTAAGAATTTTGTTTTAAAAATCTCATTTTGTGAAAATCTTGTCTGCAAATTTTGTTATCAAAATTTTATTCTAAAAATATTGTTTCAAAAATTTCATAAACTTATTCTGATTTTTTTAAAATATATAATTCGGAAATCACTTTTAAAATAGGTAAAATATCATTTTGAAAATTTGAGTGGGTATGCAAAGAAACTGTGGGGTTGCAGGGAGTAAAAGCCGGAGATTTTATGTTCCTTTTTTCAATAACATTTCTTAATATAAAATGTAAAAAAGGTGCGTATTGACATTAAAAAAAAACATTTACTTATAAATAGGCTCGAACAATTCTTCTATTGTTAATATAATTTTAATTTAGAGAACTTGATTTCATTTTTATATTCTATATATATTACGAGTAAACTAATGATTTCAGACCATTCTTTTATCAATTAACCTAATTTTTTAAACAAGGATGTATACGTTATATTTTCAATCCCTTTCCATCTTTTTCTGTTTTTGTTGTTAGACAATTCTTTTCAGTTCTCTGCCTTAGATGCAAACAAAACAAAAGAGACATTGCCCAGTCAAGTTGGCATTTTACAGGGGAAAAATATCGCTTTTAGATCTTATATATATATATTTTTTTGTGGTGAAAACCGAATTCAAGATTCCAATGGCTTCGACTTCATCAAAATATCGTGAAAATAGTTTTACAAGTTAGAAACTTATTTTTGAATATGGTGATTATTCTGAGAAGTGAAGCATTAAAAGAACTACTCAAAGAAATACACTATTTCCCCTCATATTCTAAATGAAGAAAAGAGAAAAAATGGTAGGATGAATTAAATTGTTTTTAAATAATTTAAACAATAAATTTATTTCTGGTTTCAACATTTGGTGACATTTTTTGAATTTGGTTGGAGGCGAAGGAAGTACATATATGTAAGGTGATAGTTGAAAGCTGTTGATACCATCACACATTTACACTTATCCTAATGTAATATCGGCCACTGCATTTGCTTCCAAATCTCGTCCACTCAAATCTTATACTTTTCTCTTTTTTCTAAATTCATTCATACTCAAATCCCTCACTGCTACACAAAATTCATCACTTCATTCAACATTTCTTCACCAATGGCTGCTGCTGTTAGTGCTGCAGTCTCTTTTCCATCCACCAAGTCCACCTCTCTCCAAAGTAGAACCTCCATCGTTGCCCCAGAGAGAGTCATTTTCAACAAGGTATGTCTAATATCTTCCATCACAAATTTTCATCATTTCATTTTGATAATCTATGATGACTTTCAGTGCAAATTTTTATCATTTATGATTGGAGAATTACATCAAGAGTAGCTAAGAAAATGTATCTAATTGAGGATTGATATTGCGTTTTAGATGATCTGGGTTATTAAGTAGGGTTTCTATCTCAGGTTCCTTTTCAATACAGAGATGTTTCCAGCAACGGAAGGGTGGTTTCCATCAGAGCTCAAGTCACCACTGAGGCACCAGCCAAGGTTGAAAAAGAGTCTAAGAAACAGGATGAAGGTGTGATTGTGAACAAGTTCAAGCCCAAAGCCCCATACATTGGTAGATGCCTTCTCAACACAAAGATCACAGGGGACGATGCTCCAGGAGAAACTTGGCACATGGTTTTCAGCACCGAGGGTGCGAAGTTCATTAGTTTTCCCTCTTTTTTCTCTTTTTTTTTTTTTCTCTTTATAGAGTTGATTGCTGATGCAAATTGTATTTTGAGCTAATGTTATAGTGTTTTGATTTCAGGAGAGGTTCCTTACAGAGAAGGACAATCAATTGGGGTAATTCCGGACGGTATTGACAAGAATGGCAAACCTCATAAACTGAGATTGTATTCTATTGCCAGCAGTGCCATTGGTGACTTTGGTGATTCCAAGACTGTGAGTACCATGTCATATATTAACAATATTACATTGCAGTTTCTGGGTTTCATTTTGTAAACGCCATAACGCTTTTATTTGATCAATTTTGTTGCTTGCATACTTGAGTCCTGTTCTGAACTTACTTCAGGTGCTTTCATGTACTTTGAACTCAAAGTTAGCTCTATATGATTGCTTTCATACAGGTTTCTCTATGCGTGAAACGACTAGTGTACACAAATGATAGTGGAGAAATTGTCAAGGGAGTGTGCTCAAATTTCTTGTGTAAGGATGAGTGGTTTGTTTTTTATGTTTAACACAATGTAGGCTAGAATATCTTATTTGGCTGTTTTACTTTGTTACAGTAATGGTATCTACTGTGTTCTTGTACCAATTATTCATGTTCCTCTTTATTCAGGTGACCTGAAGCCAGGATCTGAAGTAACAATAACTGGACCTGTTGGGAAAGAAATGCTTATGCCAAAAGATCCTAATGCCACCGTTGTCATGGTAAACTATCATTCATTTTATTATAAGATGAAAACGAATATGGTACATATACACGACGGTTGTTCTTGTCTTCACCATTGATCAATGAAATTTTCTTCACAGTTGGCAACTGGAACTGGGATTGCCCCATTTCGCTCATTCTTATGGAAAATGTTCTTCGAGAAGCACGAAGATTACAAGGCAAGTGTCTGCAAAATCTAGTATACTTATTCACATGTTGTGATTCATTTAGCCATTTTTGCTTTGTGAGATAAGTTTTAGGTATTGCTTTGAACATTATTAGTATGTGTTTATAAGTGGAAACATGTGATTATTAACCATGTTTGGCGTATATGTAGTTCAATGGTTTGGCATGGCTGTTCTTGGGTGTACCTACAAGCAGCTCATTGCTTTATAAGGAGGTGAGAAGAATGAGAGTTTTCTCATTCATGGTTTGTTTTGTAGAGATTTTAGTATAGTGATAGAAGTTGTTCTGTATGGGGCAGGAATTTGAAAAGATGCAGGAGAAATATCCAGAGAACTTCAGGCTTGACTTTGCTGTGAGCAGAGAACAAACAAATGAGCAAGGAGAGAAGATGTACATCCAAACTCGAATGGCTCAATATGCAGAAGAGCTTTGGGAACTACTGAAGAAGGATAATACTTTTGTGTATATGTGTGGATTAAAAGGAATGGAAAAGGGAATTGATGACATTATGGTATCATTGGCTGCAAGAGATGGTAAGAAATTTTGCTTTGGCTTGGCACATGATTTGGAGAGAAACCTGATTGATTATGTTTTGTGTTTTGATTGTGTACTATAGGCATCGATTGGATTGATTACAAGAAGCAATTGAAGAAAGCAGAGCAATGGAATGTGGAAGTGTATTAATTTACAGATATCAACTCCTACTTCATGCTGCAACAAGTCTCAAAGTGTATCACTCCTCCTTCGTTGTGTAGATATATGACGACCCTGTAATTTTTTCTTTGACGATTTTTATATTGTTCATCAATAATTTCATTGTCAGTTTTACAAGTACTATTTTTGAGGGATGATCCAACATACATGAATCCAACCTTATTATTGTCTCACTATCCCGCGCATTGTTTCTACCAACTTGAATCAGGATTCTAAACTTCTCACGTTAAGCCAAAATAGATGTTGTTTTTGTGTTTCGTTTCTAATTTAAATTTTGACTTATTTTGTTTAAATATATTACTGAACCATTATATATAATATTTAACATTTATATAAAAATGCAGCAGTTAATGAAATATTTGTTTTTCAAATAATAACTTACTTTTAACAACACAACATAAGCTACTACTTATTATGATATGATCGATTCCGTTTAAATTTGATAGAAAAATTCAACTTAATTTTTTTCTTGAATTGGATAACATAGTATGATGAAAATTCCTTGCCTCTGAAACAATTGAACTATTAAATAAAATTATAACTTAGCTATTAAACATTATTTTTTAATTTCTAATTTTTAAATAAATTCATTAGACATTTCTGTCATTATATATAAATAATCATTTCAATTTAAAAAATAAATAAATTTAAATAAACAGTCACTTAAAAAGTTAATATAGTACAATCACTCTTTAATTTTAAAAATAAATAAATTTAAATTAACAGCTATTTAAAAAATAAAAATGTAACTACTTTTGTTTAAAATAATTATCACTTAAAAGATGAAATTAAAAAGTATAAAAAATAAAACATGTAAAAAAAACAAAAATCCTTTTTATACGCGTGTGTATATATATATATATATATATATATATATATATATATATATATATATATATAAAAGAGTTTTTTTTTTTATATATATATTTTCTAATGTCTAGTTATTTTTAGAATATAAATAATTATGTCTATGTATACGTATATTAATTTAATATAATTAAAAATAAAACATAAATATAAAGTACACTAAAATGATAAATCATTATTATATAATAATAGTTACAAACCAGATCATTTTAAGAAAATATATAGTGGGATTATGAGTACAACTTTAATAATTATGAGTACAACATACTTGTGATAGATATATAGATTCAACTTTAATTATATTTTATTTTCACACTTAAGAATATATTTAACATACAATAAAATTTTGATAATAAAATAGTGGGATAAATATATGAATTTGAGACATATTCGATCATTACTCGGTTGTTTATGAAAATCGACGATAATTTAAAAAAACAGAAATTGGTTTAATTAATCAATAATTAGTAATTAATGAATAATTAATAATTAATCGCAGGTAGGGTTGGATTTGATTTATGATCCTTGGAATTGCAGTTCACATAGAATATATATAGAGAGAGAGAGACTCTACCAAGTGTTGTGTTGTGGCATTCCACCTCTGAGGCTCTCTCTAGGGTTTGTTGGCTTTCAAATCGAACCGATTCCATGGCGGAAGAAAGATTCACGGGCGTTGTGCAGTGGTTCAACAATGGAAAGGGCTTCGGCTTCATTAAGCCTGACGACGGCGGCGAGGATCTCTTCGTTCATCAGTCATCCATCAGATCCGACGGTTACCGCACTCTCCTCGAGGGCGATCGCGTCGAGTTCGCTATCGCCACCGGCGACAACGACAAGACCAAGGCCGTCGATGTCACCGGAATCGACGGCGCACCGCTCCAGCCCCGCGCCGCCGCCGGCAATCGTGGTTCTGGGTACGGCTTCGGCTCCAGGCGGAATGGCGCGGGCTCTGGCGGAGCCACGTGCTACCAGTGTGGCGATTTCGGCCATCTGGCTAGGGACTGCAACCGAAGCAGCAATTCAGGCGGCGGAGGCGGGGGAGGGTGCTTTGTTTGCGGCGGGTTCGGTCACCTCGCGAGGGATTGCGTGCGCGGAGGAAACGGCGGCGGAGGAGGCGGCGGCGGAAGCGGCTCTTGCTTTAGGTGTGGTGGATTTGGACACATGGCGAGGGATTGCGCAACCGCGAAGAGCGTCGGTGCTGGTGGTGGTGGTAGTGGTGGCGGTTGTTTTCGGTGTGGGGAGGTAGGTCATTTGGCTAGGGATTGCGGCATTGAAGGAGGAAGGTACGGCGGTGGTAATAGTGGTGGTGGTGGTGGCGGCGGCGGCGGTGCTGGGAAGAGCACCTGCTTTAATTGTGGGAAGCCTGGGCATTTTGCGAGGGAGTGTGTCGAGGCTTCCGGGTGAGGTGAAGGGTTACGTTTTGCGAAGGGAGAAAAAGGTGGAATAGTACATATTCTCTTTTTTTGCACCTTTTAACAGTTAGTAATTTATTAGCCTCTCTTATTATTCTTCTAATTTCGGGGAAGTTTATACATATGGCAAAAAAAATTATGTGGTTTTGGTTTTTGACTATGGTACTGCTTCGCAGGCGATTTTGCCTCCTTTTTTTTGTAGTTTTTACTCTGCCGGTTAGACCTTGTTTCTGATTTATAGTCTACCTTTGTTCCCGAACTTGAGATTTTATATCTTGATTTATTTGTCTCAAAGGTTCATAATCAAGTGATCATAAATTTAGAGTGAAGTTCTCAAGAGATTGTGGAGTGTTGCCCTTCTCAAAGATTTGTGTTTTATTGGTGTGTGTTTGGATTTGGTCATTGATTATTGCGAGCATTAATTTTGTATGAAACTTGCAATTACGGGGGTAATGATTGAATGAAGATTAAGATTCATGATTGTATTTGGTTAAGTGGATATCCCAATCTGTTGAGTCTTGGAAGCAAGAGAAGTAGATTTGTAGAGAGTATAACATACATTTCCACATTTACCTTAAGTTTACTTAGATTATCAGAATGAGGTTCTTCCCACCTTGTCACTGTTTTAAAATTGCTTACTTTTTAACTCCTTATATTTATTAAATAAAATGGCAGTGCATAGCTGTTGTTTGGTTTGCATATCAGCTTTCCCCTAAACGTCTATCAACATGTTGCCGGCTTGGGCGGTTACTTGGCTATTAGATATTTGAGCTTCTTTAGAGACATTAGAATGCAAGTCTTTGAGTTTTTTTTACCAGATTTGGTTATTTGCACCAATTATACTGTCCTAACTTTACGTGTTTTTAACATGGTATTCCATAAATCCCTCTTTTGAACTCTATACCCATGAAATTTTAAAACTTTAGGAGTATCACCAATAACACGCTTTGCTAGTGTATAAAATTTATTGAGAACTACAATTTTTTTTATTGTCAATGAATTTCACTCAGTAATAAGGAGTGTTCAGAAGAGCATGCTGTTAGCATTTTTCGAATCTTCAAAGGATGTTTGTTTAGTTAGAACTTACCTTTTCGATTCAAACACACACCTAATTCTTTTTTTCTGCTGATAAAAAAACACCCTAGTTATTTTCTAATAGATTTTATTTCGTTCTTAAGCTGTACATTTGGTTGGGCTTGTTGAAACTTAGTCTTATCAGGGAAAAATCTTGTGAAACTGTCAATGTTTTGTGCACTTGGGGAACCTAATATTCTAATTGCAGTACTGTGTTTGTGCTCTACCTGTACCTAAGTAGCAAATTGCAAGGCATGTCTTTTTCCCAAGCTAATGGTATCACTGCATAAGATCCAGAATATTTTTCAAACGGATCATGCTTGACTGGTTAGGTTGACTTTTTAACCCTAAATGTTATCAAAACCAAACTGAGCAGTCGATTCAATTGGATTTATATATATGGTTTCATATAAATGTTATAATTATTTGTTAAGAACTAAGAAGTGATTAGAAAAACTGTGCGAGCAGCATTGTTGTGATGTCTATACCTTGTCTAAATATCTTGAATGAATGAATGGCTTTATTTCTATCGAGCTTGAGTGGCATCGACATATTGTGTTGATTGCATTTCATCTTCATATCGTACATAGTTCGCCGTTGTTGCTTGTGCTTGCGGATCACTTGTCACTTGCAATTCTCAGTTTTTGGGGTTGGATTTGAAAAAATCCTGGCAAACTTTAGAAACAAGTCTAATATTTTTTCTTTTTTTTGTCTTACCATGTATATTTTAGTCCATTGTTCCAGATACAAATGGATTGGGTTGAGAAGTGACTATTTGAAGAAGTGAACCAAAATCAAGTGCCAGCTCACGGTTGTCTGGTAGACTCGTTTATTAACATCCATTGGTGTTTGATCTTTTCTTTAAAATCTATTCAAGCTATGGTCACCAAAAAAACAGGGCTCGTGCTCAATTTATTTATTGACTTGGATGGAGCGTTAATCTTATCCCCAACACAAATTATGGCTACCAAAACTTCTCCTCCTAGTATCTTTTATTTTTTGTTTAACTCACATGAATTAAGAAATGTTAATTGCCAAGTGGCTTCATTCGTGAGATTTATAAAAGAATTCCGTCAAGGTTAACATCTCTATGTATGTGGACTGTCAGATGTGTTGGTTATAAACATGATATGCCATGTTTATAGGCTGAGAATTATTTACTTTGTGGGGTGAATTTGATGTCACACACTGCAAGGATTAAACATGCTTTAAAGAACTGAAGTGATAGCACTACACACTCTTAGGTTCGAATTTGATTATTTACTATTTCAAGAGACAAAGCTTAAGTAGACTCACAAGGACGAAACCTCAAAATCATGGTAATTTGTTTGCTTCTACCATTTTTTATTTATATAATAAAAATTCTCTTAGCTTTGTTGTTGGATCATTGGAGGAGAGTCAGCTGGATAAAGAGATTGGTGACAATATGAAAAATGAGGTTTTGTTTTTTTGTTTTTTTTTGGTGTTGATTTGAGGCTTTTGAAGTCGGTAGGAGCAGGTTGAGGGTTGTAGGTCTGGCTTTGCACTAGGCGAATTTGAATGGAAGACATGTTGACGGTTAGAGGGTTGGAGTTTTGGGTGAGTGATTATGTTGTTGTTCCTGAGTGTAGGGGGCGCGTAATGGAGGATATTGGTGTGATAGTTACCTTTGGTAGACAACACAATCAAGTGATAGAGTGAGAGAAGCTTTCAACAACTCAACTCGGTGTCCAAGATCAGTATATGACTGTTATAATTTTCTTTTTTTATTCAGGTTATCATTAAGTATATGGTGGGGGTTGAAATTAAATTTTGCAAATTACCAAATCCATTCTTAAAAGTGTGTTAAACACTAACTTTAGTCCTCAGTAGTGTGTGACGTCAAATTCTCGTGACAAAAACATTTAAATTTTTGTCCATCCATGTATCCAAGGATCACATCCGGTAGATCTGGCATTACCACGCATGCAAAGGCACTTCACCTTGAATGTTTTTTTTAACATTACTAAATAGAATACTTTTCTTTTTTCTAATTTATGCTGTTCAATAATTCTATTACTTACATGTTTTCAATAATTCAACAATATTAATTAATTATTTTTTCTCAACATGTTTTTCAACTCATGTCAAATACATTTTTTTTAGCTGATAACAACGTATATATTTTTCTTTTGATGTCATTTGAGATTGTTGAAGTTTGTAAGAAATATTTTGTAAGGTTATTTTGTTGTGATATCTACGAGATCAAGGTGGTACTTTTTATGTTTAATAAATCTAATTTTATTGAATAAATTAAAATGGCTTTTATAAAAATAAGATATTCAAAAATTAAATCATTTAAAATGAAGATTTAATTAATATTTTAGTACTAAGATTCGAGAAATTTATTTAATGCGATCTCTTAATAATATTTTTGTCTCAATAAATTAAGTTGGATTTTAAAGGTAATCACTATCTGTTTAAACTTTTTTCTTCCTTTCCAACAACCATTTTTTTTTTCTGACATAATTAAGAATGTCAAAAAAATTCATACATGTAAGTATTTATGGATAAAATTCGTAATGGATAAGAGATGCATATTGTAAATAGATATCTGCAGATAACATATACGAATATTTTTAATATCCACATGTTAATGGGACGAGTACGGGTATCATAGTATCCGTAGATATCCGTACCCGTTATACTCTAATTTAAATTAAAAAACAAAAACATGATTAAAATATTAATATATCTATTTTGAATGAGTTATTTCTTATCAATTAGTTTTAAAAAAATTCATTTCTTTGTAAACTGTCATTCAACATTATTTGAATGAGTTATGTATTTTATTTTATTTGAATTTACAATTAAAATATGTTATTAAATATTTATTTTTATTTTTTTATAAATATTATGGGTATATGTGGATATTAAAAAATTATGCAAATAATTGCATAACATATACCTAATAAATATTGGTACAGGTATGAAACAAATTTATCCAACAAATAAGTTATGGGGAGTTAACCCTACTCGCTTCGTTGACATCCTTAAAAATAACTCCACTAAGGTTGTACCTCGGATGCTATCGTGTCACACCAGACCAGGACACCATCATATTGCTTTGGAAGACTATCTTTTCCTCGCCCTACTCTTGGCTTGACTTCCAATGTGACATGTCAATGGCATTGTGGCGGAGCTCCATCTCCTTATCGGACCTAAAAGAGAAAAAGGTTCCCCATCCAACTTGACCCAATTTTTCCTTCAATTTTTTTACCTTATCGACAAAAACCACAGAGGAAAACGAATTAAGGCTTTGGAGAATTCTAAACTACTGATGTTCCAACTGGTCATTATTGGGGACACCACTAGCTTGATCATGATAAGGGATGATGAAGATGAGGCCAAAGCCATTCTCCATGTTCTTCTTCTCAGCAAAATGTAATACTTTAATGATCCTAACTCAAACTATATCATGATATCAAACGACGTTGTATTTTAGGAGTATCATTCTGTTAATAACAAAATGCTACACAAATTTATTTGTAAGGTAATCATTTTCGAACCTAGCATACCTATCTGAGGATTGTGTCAAATGGGTTGCATTCATTTTTGTTTAATTTTCTTTTTATTTTTCTAAAATTATGTTTTTTTTTTTTTCATTTCGGTACTCTCATAAAATTCTTGATTCCATTATGTAATTTCGAAATATATTGTTTACATTATGAAAAATCAATAACTTTATGGGAAGGAGGAAAACAAATATTTTGGTATATTAGTTTTTAGGCTTAAATAATTTTCTAATAATAATATACGGATATTTTTATTTTGAGTGTTTAACATTTTTTAGATCAGATACCGGAAAATTTGTAAAAAGGGGTCCGTTTTCAGGTGTGTTTGTAAAAAGGGGCCTGTTTGAAATAATATTGCAAAAGTGGGTCGTGTCGTCTGGCGGGAGGACGACATTAAGGTGAAGTCGTCCTCCCAGAGGCCGGTTT
>Ga0214545_1000155_pt1 | contig 84504 bp, 82 predicted proteins | sample CNSS4metaG_FD_160064 | JGI IMG/M metagenome (GOLD analysis project Ga0214545, IMG submission 160064) | Root nodule microbial communities from cowpea collected in UCLA plant growth center, Los Angeles, California, USA - CNSS4 | ecosystem: Host-associated > Plants > Roots > Nodule | place: USA...
GGAGTCCATCCAACATCAAGGAGATACAAAGATTGGTAGGGAGGCTAACTGCGTTGTCACGTTTTATGCCTAAATTAGCAGAAAGAATCCAGCCGATGTTGAGGCTCATGAAAAAAGCACAAAAATTTGTATGGGATGAGGCTTGCGAGCAATCTTTCCAAGCACTAAAGGAGTATTTGTCTTCTCCCCCAGTACTACAGAAGCCTAGCAAGGGGAAACCTCTGTTAGTATATCTAGCCATCTCTATCAATGCTGTCAGTGCGGCCATTGTACAAGATCATGTGGGGGACCAGCAACCCGTATACTTTATCAGCAAAGCCCTACATGATGCAGAATTGCGGTACCAGACAGTGAAAAAGGTAATCCTAGCACTTGTGATAACAACCAGATGACTGCGACCGTACTTTCAGGCGAACGAGGTAATAGTCAAGTCTGACTACCCCATACACAAAGTCTTGAGGCGACCCGACCTCGTCGGCCGAATGGTTGGGTGGTCCGTGGAACTATTTGAGTATCATCTTCGATGTGAAGCTCGAGGGCCGATCAAGGGGCAATGCCTGGCAGACTTTGTCAACGAATTAACGGGAGATGCTGACGTACGCGAGGAAGGTTGGATCCTGTCGGTGGATGGCTCTTCAAATGCGAAAGGCGGGGGCGCTGGGATTGTTTTGCAAGGACCAAATGATTTGCTACTCGAGCAAGCTATGCGCTTTGGCTTTAAACCCTCTAACAATCAGGCAGAATATGAGGCACTAATAGCAGGGTTGACCCTCGCAGCAGACATGGGAGCAAATACGGTGACATGCCGAACTGATTCTCAACTGATCGTAGGACACTTGGACGACACTTTCCAGGTAAAGGACCCCCTGCTATTATGATATTATCACGTTGTGCAGGGCATGTTGAACAGATTCAGAACGACAAACGTAAAGCATGTTGATAGAGCCCAAAATTCCAGAGCCGACTTGTTCTCGAAGTTGGCAACTACTAAAGTAAAAGGACAACATCATACAGTGATCCATGCCACACTCGACCGTCCTACTGTGACTTTGGCAGAATGTAATGCTACTGAGACAGTCGCACCAGAGGAGAAAGGGTGGATGACTCCTATTATACAGTTCATTCAACACGGTGACACGGACGGAATTGATAATCCTATCATGCGTAGGAAAGCTTCTCGATTCACTTTGGTTGGTGAAGAATTGTACAAACGGGGCTTCTCCAACCCTCTGTTAAAATGCGTCACAAACTGCCAGGCCCAGTATATTATGGAAGAGTTACACACGGGAATTTGTGGCTTACATTCAGGATCCCGAACCATGGCAGCTCGGGTACTACGAGCAGGATACTATTGGCCGACTGTCAAAGAAGACTGCGAGAAGTACATAAGGAAGTGCACTCAGTGCCAACAGCATGGTAACATGATACATCTCAAGTCAGAGGAGTTGCACGGTATTACCTCCCTTTGGCCTTTCGCCAAGTGGGGCATGGATATTCTAGGGCCCTTCAGCCCAGGGAAAGGTCAGGTAAAATTCTTGTTGGTAGCTATAGACTACTTCACTAAATGGATTGAGGCGGAGCCACTGGCCCTGATCACGGCCCAGCAGGTACAAAAATTTGTCTGGAAGAATATAGTGTGCAGGTTTGGCATACCAAGCATCATCATAACAGACAATGGTAGACAGTTCATCGACAAGGGGCTAGTTGAGTTCTATAGGGGACTCCATATACAACATATAACCAGCTCAGTCGAACACCCACAAACAAATGGGCAAGCCGAAGCAGCAAACAATGTCATACTGCGAGAACTTAAGAAGAGGTTGGGAGATGCCAAAGGAAGGTGGGCTAACAAGTTATTAGAAGTCTTATGGGCATATCGCTGCACCCCACAGTCAACAACACAAGAGACACCCTACTGCTTAGCATATGGAGTAGACGCAATGATCCCGGTCGAGATTGGAGAGCCCTCTTTATGGCGCCGCCTGTTCGACGCGCGTCTTAATGAAGAAAGTATGCTAACAAGCCTGAACCTGGTTTAAGAGCTCCGAGATCAAGTGCGCATTCAGGAGGAGGCATCCAAACTAAGGGCCCAGCGCCGATATAGTACCAAATTCAAACCCCGATCCTTTCACCAGGGAGATCTAGTATGGCGTATGGCAAGTGCCGCTCGGAAGCATGAAGGGAAGTTCTCGCCCAATTGGGAGGGGCCATTCCGAATCAGCGAAGCCGTGGGGAACAGCGCATACAGGTTGGAGCACCTATCCGGTGCCCCTGTCCCGGCCACCTGGAACGCCTCACATCTCAAGTTTTATTACAGTTAGTTTGCCAAACATTTATTTTTCAGACTCTTTTTGTGATTTCGATTGCGGAATAAATGATGTACTCTTTCCTACCTTGATCTTTTTTCCCTAAGGAGGGTTTTTGGTCAAGAAGGTTTTAACGAGGCATCATAGTCATAAATAAAGCATGATCATTTCATTATCCTATAATTATCTTATCTATTTTCAACAAATGCATATATCTTGATCAAGAACAATAACCGGTAAAATTTCACACTCTCTCATGGGAAAGGAAGCTTCATCGAACTAGATGATCCCCCCATACCTATACCAATGGGAAAGGAAGCTTCATCGCCCTAGATGAACCCCCCATACAAGCCAAAACCTACGGTAAATACACAAACAAAAGCTTAAGGAGCAGATAACGTAAAAGAAAACGCAATCCTGGCCAGAAGTGGCCGAGTACATCCCGGCCAGGTACGGCCGAGCACATCCCGGCCAAAGATGGCCAGCCACATCACGGCCCAAAGTGGTCGAACGCATCTCACCTTCACCTACAAATACAAATAGCAACATACAAAGAGGCACACGCAACAGATGCAAACACAAAAATCTAAAAGAAAGTTCGAAGCACCACATCCAAACATATAATGTGTGTTAATACATGTTCAACAAATAGAAAAGTAAATCTCGAGAAATAGTTTCTAAAAGTACGAAAATACAAAGTAACATATCAATCCTCGGGGGTAGGTTTCTGTTGCCCAGCCACAGGAATGTCCTCCACAGCCATGACGGAACCTTGGTACACATCCTCATCAATATTGAAACGCCCATCTCCCGCGTCAAATTTAAAGTAGTGAGCAGCCTGGCGCAGGGCCTTGTGGAAACCTTCCTTGTGCTGGGACATCACATACCCCTCCAACTGGTAAATCCGGCCAGCCTTCTCAGCGTTATCCCTCTTCTCAGCGGCCAGCTCCTCCTCTAGGCGCTCCAAGGCCGCCTGGGAATCCTTATCCTTCTTCTCAAAATCCCTGCAACGCGCTTTCAAGACATTACGCTCTGCTAGCAGCTGAGATCACTCATTTTTCACACTTCCCAACTGAAGTGAAACCTCTTGCCTCCTGCTATTGGCCTCGGCCAATTCCCTCTGTAAACTCTTTATCTTAGTAGCCAGTTTGCTTGTCTCTGGCAGTTGGCTTAGCATTGTGTTCAGGTGGCGACCCATCACCATCGCCCTGGCGTGAAATGCATGTGGTGGGGGACGTCTCGGCACCATTACCAAAGGCAACACATCATAGCCTCTTGTGAACTTCGTTCACTACGAGCCTAGGGGGACTGGTGTTAGTGTATGGCCGAGTAGTACCCGGCCCAATAAGAAGAAACTGGCCGGGATCATCCCGGCCCAGATAGGGGCATCCCCACACGATGGCCCAGCCGTGAGGGCTTGGATCCAACACAACGCTGGCAGCCTAGTAAGCACAGCGGCCGTGTACTTCCCGACCCTCTTGGCCGAGTACACCCCGGCCCAAGGGGTAGCAGGCGGAACATGTGTTACAGAGGGGCAACATGCAATCAAACCTCAAGGAGTACAGACAGCTAAGAAAGGAAGGAGTTGATATTTGAGAAGTACAAACCCCAAAAGGAAGGAGTTGATATGTGAGAAGTGCAGGCGGCCAAACCCCAAAAAGGAAGGAGTTGATATTTGAGAAGTACAGACGGCCAAAAAAGGAAGGAGCTGATATGAGAGAAGTACAGACGGACAAACTTTGGAATGGAAAGGACTGATCTTTATTAAAGGCACAGAAGAACAATTCTTGCCAATAAGGAAAGAACCGCTGCGTGCAACCTTAATCGGAAAGGGAAGGAATCGATCCTCAAATACAAACGTACTGCAAACATTAATAACGGGTCCATTAAGAAATTAGTATAAATTAAGGCCTAGTGAACAGGTAAAGGTACACTTTTCTGATTAATCTACTACTACCCATATCAATCACTCTCTAACTTGAGCGTCGGAGTGCCTGCAGGTACCCCCACCCCCGGAGTGCAGACGGCTGAGAGTCTCAGGAGGAGTCCAGGGAGGAACAGGAGGAGGTTCGACACAGAGGACTCTTAAGACCGTCTGGTTCCGCACCTAAATAGTATCGATCAGGTACATAAAGAAATCAACAAATAGTAATGGTAATATTTTACTCTTTATTCTTATTTTATAAATTAAAAAATTCTAATAATTAATTTAAAGTTAATTATGTATTACTTAAATTTTTTTGATATATATAAACTATAATTAATGAAAATTAAACCCATGCTTAGTTACATAATTTAAAATAAAGTTAATAGAATTAAAATTGTTGCATTGAGTAATTTTTTTTATTGTTGTAATGAGTAAGTGACATCGGACTCGTCACTATATTAATCTATATAACCTATTAAAATTTGATAATAGATAAATTATAGTGGGTTAGAGAACCTGTGAAACGGGTCTAGCTCACTTGAACCGAGTTATGTAAATTTGAGTCGACCCTAACGCCTAACGCTATGCTTACTTAAATGGTTAACAACAATTATAAGCAGATTTGTGATGGATCGATTTTTTTTTTTATATTCTTTTAACATGATTTAAATGGAAAAGCGAGATGAATTTGGAGGATGAATATCAAATTTCATCCCTTCAATTGTGGAGAGGTTTGAAGAAATTTATATTACTTTTACTTTTATAACTTTTTCCGTTACATATATTATTATCATTTGTTATACATTATTATTTTATTATATATATATATATATAATAATAAAGTAATAATAATATATATTTATATGTATATATAATTATAGTTATTATTAATAATATATATAATAATAAAAATATGAATAATATAATAATTAATAATAATTATATATAATATAATAATTAAAAATAATATATAATGATAATAATTATTAATAATATATATAAATAATAATTAAAATATCATTAAAATTTAATATTTTTAACTTATTTAAAAGTTATTCAATTTTAAATTTTAAATTTTATCTATTATATATTTTTTTTAATTTATCGTATCACTTAAATTATTCACTAATTTTCATAAAATTCATTTTTAAATACATTTATTTTATCGTCAAAATCAATTTAAAAAAAATTTATATTCGTACTCTCCCCCAAACAATTCTTCCCGGATAATCCACCCTAAAAGCCAGTTACATCTTAAAAAACTTATTTTCTGAAATCAGAATCCTAATCTGCTGCCGCTTTCGTGCACTCGCAGCACACTCCTCTCCTCTGTCACAGTCGTTTACGTCGTTGTCGTTGCTCCTCCGCCGGTCGTCGGTCCTCGTCCTGCGGTCGTCCTCTTCCTCCGGTTGTCGTCCTCCTCCATTCATCGGTGCTCATTGGTGATTCGTCGTTGTTCCTCTGCCATTCGTCATTTCGTTCGCCGCTACTCCTCCGCCATACTTCGTTTCGTTCGCCGGTGCTCCTCCGTCGTTGGAGGTTGTTCTTTCGTCGTGAGTCCCTGCGCGTCCGTGATTGCTCTGTTGGTTCTGTGTTCTCTGCGTTCCTCAACGCCTCTCTGCGTTCTGGCGTCTGTCCTTCAGCACTCGTCTGTTGCTCATCTGCAATCTTCTTCTTCTGCGTAAGGTTAGTTTGTTAATTCGTCTAATTTTAACTTAATTGGTTACATGGCTTTGAAAATATTGGAAATTTCGTGGAGATAGGAGCTTAAAGAGTAAATTTTGGGGTCGGTCAATTCAGCTTGATCCTGTTGGCATTTTGACTTTGGAATTTGATGATGGTGAAATATTCCAGTGGAGTAAGGTATTTTTAACTTCTTCCACTACCATGTGTCCAATGGCCTCAAAGAAAATGTTCTGTCCAGATTTGGTTCTGTACTGATATGGGACTTTTCGTTCAGGTTACTACATCAATATACAATCTCATATTGGGAAAGCTGTATTGTGATCATTATGGTACAATGCGGATACAGGGAAATCAGAGTTAAATTAAGAAAAGGAAGACAGAGTTATATTGTGTTTATAAACATGAATTAGGAGGGGTTCATTGATTTTGATTTCAAGAAAAAATGCGAAGGGCTAGATTAAAATGTTTTTTTTTGTTTTCCAATTCATTCTTTGAATAATTGAGTTAAAATCCTTATGTTTGTAATCTGAACTGTTTTCAGCACTTTCTCAACTATCTGACGAGAAGCTTGATCTGCAATATAATTTGGGGTTAAATAATTGAACAAAAGCTCCTCAAATAGCGTTTCTGATTAACCATGGCTGATTTCATGACCTCTACCCAACGAGCTAAATGGATTTTCACTTCTCAAGATCTGGTACTTGTGTTGTTCGTTTGTGTGTTTGCTATTCATTAAAGTCAACCTTCATATTCATATTCATTTTCCCAGCAGATGCTGTTCTAATCTTTCTGCACAAGAGGGGCTGAGCAATTATATTTTGTTATAATTTGCTTACACTTTACTGTTTTTCATTTTTCTTTTCTCTATTCTCTTAGATTATGAAACATCGAGAAGCGAATCAAAGAGCAAGACAAATTCTAGGGGAGGTATGCTTTAACCTAATGAATCGGATCATATTTTCTTGAATAATGTGGTCTTGTGGGGGCTGATTTTCCCTTATTCCTTGTAGACTTAGAGCGTGCTTGGGAACAACTAATTGAAAATTGATTTTGTCACATGACTCATGAGAGCTTATGCCATAGAGTTGACAATTAAACTTATTATAAAAGGTTTATTTTGATGCCAAAACAGGGAATTTAATGAAGCTAAAAGGAGCCTATGAAAGTCATAAGATCAAATAAGATCATTCTAAGAATGCCTCTATAAATATTTCATAGTATCATTTGAAATTTATTACATGGATGCTGATGACTACTATTCTTTTTTTTTTTTCCAAAAAGTATGGAACAACTCTAATGGAAGTAGATGGTAATGGGTCTTTATCGTATCCTGAACCACGCAATACCACAAAGGACAATGGTAATGTTATTTTTGTAAAGATGACTATTTTTTTTCCTCTATGTTTTTATCATCTTGTCTTTATTATCTCTATTTATTTCATTGGGTTTCTGTTCCACATTTTGTTTTTGCGAAATTCTATTTTCTACTGTTTACAAGGTAGTATTTTATGTCAGCTGAAAAGCATTCTGGGACAAAACCTCTTAGTATTGAACAAGAAAAATGTGTAAGGGCCAGTTATGAAATCTTGGTTCAGAATATATGTAAAGGATTCAACTTACCTCGCAAGGTCAAGGTATGTGGGCCTTTCTTTATCTGGATATTTTAAATGCAATTTTGAAGCATTTTGTGCTAATGAGATGATTGAAATGGTTCATTATATACAGGCAACGGCCCTTATATTTTTTAAAAGATTCTATTTGAAATGGTCGGTGATGGAACATCAGCCAAAACATATAATGTAAGTTTCAATTTAGTCTAATGAGGACCTCTAAACCTAGGATGATAGCACTTGCATTTTTGGCAACATTGAATCGGAATTGGAATTCATCAATCATTATAGTAAATTCACTATTGAGTTTATTTGAAGATGTTGAAAATGGTTATAATGATTGCTTTTGGGTCACTGCTTGTGAGGTGTGGATTAGTCATTTTGATTTGACTTTTTATTCTTTTGAGCCAATTATATAGTTTTTATAATTTGGTTTGATTGTTTACTTATTTATCTATCTAAACTTCATTAAAGTCATTGTTGCATTTATTTGACTTTTCACCGGTTATTAAAACTTGGTTATGGTGGTGACTAAGCGGAAACCGGTGGTTGTTTTCAGCCTGCCTCCATAAGAAGGAGGTAGCGAGTCGGGTTTCTCATGGCGGCCGCTTTTTCATAACGGGTGGTGGGTGCGGAACGGCTATGGCAGGCGGGGCGGCATGGGGAAGCAACAAGGACAATGACACGGAGAAGAAGTAGGGGCAGTGACATGTTGAGAATAAACCCTACTTAGGACGGGTAGCGACGTGCATACTTATGAGATGCAACTATGTAGAACGTGGCCCTAATTGCAGGCTGAATACGTTCTCTTTTCTTTTAACCTAATACTCCACTAACCCTTCCCAAATCTGTCTTCTTTCTTTTGCACTGACCTTGCTGCTTGCCCGGTGGCCGCCTCCCATTGCCAGTTGCCGCCGCTCATCGCCGGTTGCTACTGTCACCACCTCTCACATTCCTCTAGACAATATATATATATATATATATATATATATATATATATATATTAATGATCTATATCCATATATCGTATTTCTTTTAACTCCAATGTTTCCGCCATAACTTTATAAAGGATGTTTAGAGAATCCGATATTTTCCGTTATTCGATATCAATAACACTGTTCACAGGTTGGCATGCATATATGCTGCTTGTAAGATAGAAGAAAATTATGTGTCAGCTGAGGAGCTTAGTAAGGCCGAGGTTTCACGGGATCATCAAATGATTCTCAATTACGAAATGATAGTCTATCAGGCATGTATTTTCCTCAAATAGCAAAGTAATCTATTTTTTATGTTTTTGTTTTTGTTCATCTATGATGTGAAAAACTTGTTTTGCAGAGTTTGGAATTTGATCTTATTGTTTATGCGCCGTATCGCTCAGTTGAAGGTTTCATAAATGATATGGAGGTTTGGCTGAGTGGAACTTTTAAAATGTTAAATTTTTTAAAACCATTGATTCATGTTTAAATAAAAACTTGTGTTTTATCTTTCTTCTGTATTAGTTATTACATGACTTGGCTGATATCAGCACTGTTTTTTTTTTTCATTTGCTAAAAATTGTGACTAACGGTATTACAGGAGTTCTGCAACTGCTATGTTGGTGATGATCAGCTCCAAAGGCTCAAGGTACTAGTTCTATTGTTCAACGTTATTATTGTCTGGCTAAGCCCATTGTCCAACTTGGTGATTAGCAAAATATTGAGTACTAGTTACTAAAGGTCTTCCCTTATAAAAATAAAGGGAATTTAGATAATATCTCTGGACAGATGGGGCATACCAAATGAGAGGTGTGAGGAGTTGTTCTTTATAATTTAATCTCACATGGATTGGTCATATTGACTATTCTCACATCTAATTCTTGTCCGATGAGCTTCCAATATATACTGGTTGTTCCTTTAATTCCTTCTCTCATCTCATGGAACCATAATTTTTATTTGTTCAACCACTCTTCTTCCCTTGGTATATAATACTCTATGCATCCTCATTAACTTGAACATGTTAACTGACTTATTACTTTTTTGTAATATTTTTATGATAATTTTTCTTCTGATGTATAGACTCTGCAAGAAAAAGCAGACTTGGAAGTTGATAAAATCATGCTTACAGATGCATCACTTTTATTTCCTCCTGGGCAGGTATTCTCGGACCACTAATGTGTAAATAATAAAGTCCCTATTTTTATTACAAGCGCAGCTATCTAAAAGTTCCTTGTTCAGCCTTGACTTTCCAATGATTTAAAATAAAATAGTGGACCTTTTTTCTAATTAATTGAATTCAGTTCATCAACCGAAAAGAACTCATCCATGTCCCAAATCACAAACCTCGCCAGTGAAATGAATGAACCAAATTTCCAAAAGAGTGGTCAACCATTATTCACATTATATAAAATTGATAAACCAATATTTTTTAAAATTCCAGTTTGTTTCAAAATTTGAATTATGCTTGTATGGCTTTCCTATCTTAAATCATCTGAAAACGGAAAACTTTGGCTACATTTCTCAATTACTGATTTGAAAACTAAACTAAACATTTTCTAGTCAACCCAGTTTCAATATTCTAGTTCAGCGTTGCTTTAAACTATTTTACTTCAAAATCTAACCCCTGTATGTCTTGTGATGCAGTTGGCCTTGGCTGCTCTGCGCAACGCAAATGCCGTCCATAAAGTTATTGACTTTGATAGGTACTTATTATTTCTTTCTGATTCTTCCACTTGGTCTTCTCCCTTTTGTTGTTACAAGGTCAATAACAAAATGGTCTCGTAGAGTATGATATTGTAGTGTATTCTTGACCTGAATCTGCGTATTTGCTCACACAAGTGCTTAATTGCAGTTATCTTACGAGCATTTTTTCCCGTCAGAGTTCCATGCATACAATGTCCGAACTTTCTGAATCACTGAATTCTATTGATGATTGGGTAACTGATCCTCATTCTGATGTGTGTTTGTTTGAACTGAGCAACGGATGAAAGCAAAATCTTTTGTATTAGCCGGGAGCCGATTTTCTTGTGTTTAACATGGATCACTGGGGCCTTGGTTGCTATAAATTGATGCAGGTTAGCAAATACGAGTGTCCTTCTGACAAGGAATTGAAATATATTGGCCGAAAACTAAAGTCTTGTTGGGGTCTTAGCTCTCATGACGAGTATGTAAAACTTCCACTTATCAAAATATTATATAGGGAGAATTTTGTGTCATATAATAACTTGGCTTGGTTTACAGGAGAAAGAAGCGGGAGAAGAAATCTAAGCCCAAGTCTGAGAAAAGCTCAAAAGAAGCACAAAGTTCTATGGCATCTCCTGTATAGCTATATATATTCGTCTTGTATAGTTGCCAATTTGGTTTTTCATTTGGACAGGAAGGATAAAATGTTCTCTTAACCCACAGATAACGTTTGCTTGATCCTAGATGCATGACCTTACAGTGGCCAAGGAATCTTTTGAAAACTGTTTCTGTTGGATCACTGGAAGTCTGATTTCTTTGCTTAACTTGTGTCCCTCATTGTCATTAGTGACTTGTTTGTGACCAAGTGGTCTAGTTTTCTCCTAATCTGATGCATGATTGTTTTGACAGATATTTTTGTTTAGATATGAATAATTTTTCTTATAGCTTGCAAGGCTTGCAAATACATAAATAAATCAACCAAATATCTGTGCCGAAGACCTAAGTCCATTTGGGACCTGTAAATAGTACAAACGACTGACGGAGCTAACTTACGTTCTTTTCTTTTCGGTTCAACAGTTACAAATAAAAGAGGAAATAAAGTGGGGAAAAATATAAATGAAAAGTAAAGCAGAAAAGGAAAATTCATGTAACACTAGACATACTATCTTTAACAAAAATTTCCCTAGCAAGAGGAGCAAATTCGGAGCAAATTCATCTAGTTGTTCAACCTGAATTTGCTTTGCTTTGATTCTAGTTTCTCTTCATTCCTTTGTTTGTATGTTAATTTACTTTTACTTGATTTTTTTTTTATTTTTGTATTTCGTTATTACGTATATTTTCTTAATTAACTTCACACTACATCGTATAACAAAAAACATGTCAACTTTTTTTTTCTGAAAAATAATAAAATTACCACTTTACGAAGCCAAAAGTATTTAGGATACAAAGCATTTTTTTTCCTCCACACTAAAAGGCAATAACAATTTTATCAAGAACCAAAAAATAACAGGTTGATAATATTTCAGAAGTTATAAACATTGAAATCACAATTTCAAAAAGACTATTTAACAAGGTGGCAGAGTTTTACGTAAAGGGCAATTGGTGCATTATTGTCTTTGTAAGACAAACTAGTTTTTGTACGTGTGTGTTGGACGAGACTCTTTAAAATATAATTTCGAATGTAATAGCATAGTGCTTAAAATATAATTTTGGTTATATATAATATTATTACATTTAAACACTATTTGACAACTTGTTCCAAAGTACAAAAATTCTTTCCCCCACTTCCAATCTTGATCCTTTTTATCAGAGAATTTCCTTTTAAGATTTTACTTTTGACTGGTCCAAATATATCATAAACGAAATATATTTGAATCTTTCTAATCAAACGTATTTTTTTCAAAATGTAATGAAGGATTCTACATAAGAAATTGTAATCTTTATAGAATAAGACATTTAATCAATTATAATTTATAATCCTATCAATTAAGCATGCATGCGGATTCACGATTCCATTTACAACCAATTAAAACAATTTAAAATAGGTATTTTGATAAAAGACTTTGAAAGTTTAACAAAATGACATTGTTTACAGCTTAAATAAAAAAACTTATACATAAAAAAATAACATCCTCTCTTTTTACTCTAGAAACAACCATATATCAAGAGTTATCGTGTTGTATTTCAAACTTATAAGATGAGTATGAAAAAAAAATCTATTTTTGTATACAACCACTATATCTATTTATAATGATATTAACAATTTAGAATGTCCCGATCCATTTGTAATAAAATCCCCAAATTAAAAATATGTATTAAGAAATTCTTCTTACCATATAATACTTTAATGATATTTAATTAAAAATTCACATTTAATATTAGGATTACATGTGTAACAATTATAAGTAAAAATAAAATTACAATTGATATATTAAAGGAAAATATTCTATATTAAAAAAAATTAAATAAAACTATATATTTTTATTTTTATTAAAAATCTATATGTTTTAATTTACTTTAAAAAAACATGTATAAATTAAATTATATAAAAATGATGACCTTTTTTCAAATATTTAAAGTTATTAATAAGGATTATAAATGAGATGATGTAAATGTTTATACCTAAAAATTATATTTATACAATATATTGTAAAAACAATATGTTTAAAATATACGATTGAATAATGTTATAGGAGAAAACCATGTTTCTAACATTTTTTCTTTTAGGAGAAAATTATTTGAATATGTAATTTAAATTCATTTATAAATTTTACTATATCGAGTGATTTGCTTATGCAATATAGAAATCTTGAATTTATGGTAATGTGAAAGTAAAATTAGAATATAACAAAAAAATAAAACATGATGACTAGATGTGTGAGTATAATGGCCAGTTCTATCCCACTTTTCATTAAGTTTCCCTTTAAGGAAGTAAAACAAAAGTCTCAGTCCTCCAAACCCTCCTTAAAGTAGGTTAGGGCCAAGGATTAGGTGGGTTTGACCCACTAAAACACTTTAACTAATTCTTAAAAACAAAAACTTTGAGCCCGAAAGTCGAGAAGCGTTAGGTCAGGATGACACCCAAGACAAGCCAGAATAGGTCATGTCGGCCCGATGACTAACTAGATGGGCTAGTTCGGTACTGATGGTCCATGATCGAGACGAGTCAGGTCGATGTCCAAGACAGGCCAACGACATAGACAGGCCGATCTAGTTCGATGATCGAGACAGGTCGACTCATGTCCACTATCGAGAAGGACATCCCGGGCAGACGACCGAGACATGCCAACCCTTGTTGAAGGTAAAAAAGCGCCAGGTCAAGACGACGCCCAAGACAAGCCGGAATAGGTTGTGTCAGCCCAATGACTAACTAGATGGGTATGTTCGGTACCGATGGTCCATGACCGAGACGAATTGGGTCGATGTCCAAGATAGGCCAATGACATAGACAAGCCAGTCTAGTTCGATGATCGAGACAGGCTGGCTCATGCCTACTGCCGAGAAGGACATCCTAGGCAGACGACCGAGACATGCCAACCCTTGTTGAAGGTCAAAAAGCATCGGGTCGACCCGACAATCGAAAAGGGCCAAGTCAGACCAATGGTTTATATGGGCTGCCCCGAGCCCATGATAGAGCTAGGTCGGGCCGTCGGTTGAGATGGTGCATTGAGACACAAAAAATGTAATTGCTTTCTTCATAATTAATGACTTGGATGTTGGAAGTTCCATATCGATTAGAGATAAGACAATTTGATAGTATGTAAGTGGGTGCAAACCTCACCTTACAAATTGATTTTGTAGGGTTGAGTTAGACTTAAAGTTCATTTCTTAACATGATATCAGAACTATAGTTTAAAGACTATCCTAGCGAGATTTATGTTTGTTGGGCATATAGTTCCACCCGCTATTAGGTTGCTATTGGACCACCTATTAATGTCTAGTTCCACACATGAGATGTATATACCTCGACGTGGGGTATGTATTAGAAGTTCCACAAAAAATTACTATTACAAGGGTTTGATGTGCAATGCAAATGTAACAAGCTTTGGGTCGACTTGCACAATCATAGAGATATATGGTACCATATTGAGACATGCCAAAAATAATTATTTTCTTAATATGCCATAATTAATGAGAAAGAAGTCTTGGAAGAGGGAAAATTTTCTTAATTTTTGAGAATCTGATAAGTTATGAGTTGGTAATGCATGGAGCCCGAAAAACATAATTGCTTTCGTAAGTAATGATAAATACCTGTATAGTGACGTTGGAAGAAGATGAAAAGTTAATTTTGATTGTTGTTAATATTAATTATTCTTTTGACGATGAAAAAGTTTCTTAAAGAATCCAAGTTAAACTTAAAAAAAAATTTATGTTAATACATTTTCTGTGTTGTGTTGTTTGAAGATGATGAGCGAGAACAAAAACATCGAATAGAAAAGAAAAAAACCTAGGTGGAACAAAGAGACCATTAGTTTTTTTTGCAGCAAAATGAAGTGTAATCGTTCATGCAAAAATAGGAGAAAAAGAAGTTGAACAAAAAATAAGAAGAAAAAGATTTAAATGTTGGAATGAAGAAGAGAAGAAACAAGTGTGGTCACCTGAATTCGAGAAAAGTGTCTCCTTGATGGTGTTATATGATGAACGAGAAGAACAAGATCGAAGAGAAAACAAAAAAAACCTAGCATAGCATAAAAGAAGAAAACCAAATACAGAAGAACAAAAAATAGAAGCTTGAAAAAAAACTATACCAATCTTACATGCATAGTCAGTGAAGATGTGTAAAAACAGTGGGCAAAAACCACCAAATAGACCCCAGACGAGAAAAGAGACCAAAAAAGAAGAAAAGCTTAGAGAAAAGAAAACTTTCTAGAGAAGAAGAATGGGTTGGAAACAACAATTTGAATTGGTTTTACTTTTATTATTGATTTATTTACTTCTTTCCATCAAAATTCTGATTGATTGATACATAGTGTTTTTTTTTTTTTTTTTGTGAAAAAACAATTTTAGTTGAAGTTTTGCAGATATATTATTTTATTAAAAATATGCGGTTTGTTAGCTTAGAATTTGTGTATATTATTATATTTGTATAATCAGATGTTGCAATAGGGATGGTAAAATTATCCGTGTTCACATAAAATCTGTGGTAGATAGTTGGTACCTGCGAGTAATGGGTATTTTAATATTCGTTCATAAACGGGTCGAGTATGGGTATCATAATATTTGTACTCGTGGATATCCATTATTTGCAAAAAATTCAATTAAATTAAATTTATTTTTATTAAGTTAAATTTAAGTTAAATTTAATTAATATTTTATTATATACATATATATATATATTAATTTTATTTGAATTTTATTTTAAAAATTTATAAAATATTTTTTTAAATATTCGTAGGTATCCATAGGTACATGTGCGATGATGGACGCTTCACAAATATTCTCCAGATTCATGATTTGATTGAAAGAACTCCACATGAAGCCTTCAAAACCTTGTTCTATCAGTGGTAGACCAAGTGACTCGCAGCGGACAAACAAGAACTCTGCGTTCCAGTTGGAACGTCTCAATAAAAGCATGATTCTCTCTCATTCCAACACCTTACGACACTGTTTCGGAAACCTAAAAGGTGAAAGCCTCTTAAAGTGATTTTCATCATCCCTTCCCTCCCTCTTGAAAAGGATTTGACCTCAAATCAAGAGGGTACATGATGAGTCGTTATTTTTCCCCTTTCCATTTCCTTTTTGTGCTCATCTTTATGGATGTTTAGTACTTAATTGTCTATCTTTAGTGCATTTTATCAATTGGGCTTCATTGGGCCATTATTCCGAATTTTGATTAATTTGGCATTAATTGGTCTAATTTTCGTTTCAAATTATTTTGTTGGTATTTTTGTGAAGCAATTTTGGAGCTTGGACATTAATTCTAAGATGAAGAGAGAGTTGTCACATCATTGCCACGTCTATCCATGTCATTTCCACGTCACTTTAGTGTTTAGATTAGCATTTTCAATCCATAGTGATATTTTTGTAATTCTGCACCCCATAATAGCATTTTTGTAAATTTTTGCATCTGTGGTGATGTGACCATGTTAGGGGTTTAGGGTTTTAGGGCAGAATCCTTGTTTTCATTTTATCATCTCCTTTTTGTGTTTTTGGAAAGCTTGGAAGAGCCATTGATGACAACCACTATATTTTGATGTTTTGGTGAATTTTGGACAACACCCATGTTAGGATTTCACATTCTAGTTTGATAATTTACATTGCAATTCAATTTGCCCTTGTTTATGATGCATTTTCATTTTGGTTTATGCTTTAACTCGATTCCTATGGAGAATTAATTTGGAGTATTAATTTTTGATGAGAATGTGATGAAATCTTGAGATTTTGTGCATATTTTTCGCTGTTTATGTTGTTCGTCATCATTTTAATCGGTGGTTTGTTATTGGATACGAATTCTGGGCATGCTTAATGTTTGCGTTTTCGTTCTTGCATTGAAACATGTTAGTTTTGAAATGGTGATTTAAGCCAAAAAGTGGGGTGGGGGGTGGGGTTGAATTGGCTATTTAAAACTATTTTGAAAGTTTAAAACTCTTTTCAATTGAATCAAATAGATTGGAAAGTTAGGATGTAAAAGCAGCAAACTAGTACACTTTCAGTTGGTTAAAAAAATAAAGGTTAAATTACTATTTTAGTCCTCTAATTTGTTAGATATTTTCAAAATGGTCCTTCAATTATTCAGTGTCTCAATTTAGTCCTCAAGTTTTCAAAAGTGACTCAATTTAGTCCTCAAAGTTAACAACGTTAAAATCAGTAACGGAACAGTGTAGTGGCTGTTTAACTCTATCTCACTTGGAATTACGTGACCCGTAACATTGCGCTTATGTGGAAGATGAATTGGTTTGAATCGAATTAGGGTTATTGATGGTGGAATTGGGATCAGGTGGAAAACAACGTCTCGAGGCATTGCATTGGTGTGATTAATTGGGAGCAACATGCATTTCGTTCGTGTGGTTGTCATCTATAATCGAAATCGTTGAGCATTCCAGGTGAGTTTTGCTTCAAATTTTATAGCTTTGCGTTTTAGAGTTTTAGAATTTTATGGATTTTGTTTTTAATTACTGAAATTTGGGGGTTTTGGGTATAAGCTTTTGATTAGGACGCTTGATTGTCATTTTTAGTTTAATATTTGTTTAGCTTTTTTGATGCTTCTGTGTTGTCCCACCATTTTCACATTAGTGTGTAGTTTGTGGTCCCTCTTTAACGAGGTTAGTGTATCCTGTCGGTTTGTCGGTGGTATTTGTTGTAATAAAAGTATATTGTTGTGGGTATGTGGACATTTCACAGGTTTACAAGTAGTACTCACTTTTTGTGATGGAAGATGACAAGTTTGAAGTGGTTATTCACCATGGAGGACATTTCGTGAATGATGGGGGAATTAAGTATGTTGTTGGCCAAAGAAGCAAATTGTCGTGTGACCAAGACAAATGGTCTTACTTCGAGGTGCTATCTATATTGAAAGAAATGGGTTATATTAATGTGAAGGACCTATGCTATTAAATAAGAGGTTGTCTAGTGTTGGAGGAAAGGTTGTGACATTTCGTTGATGATGTTGGTGCACTGCATATGGTCCAAATCGCGAAGCAATGTGGTGAAGTCCATATGTATGTCATTCACTCAGTTTGTATAGCAGAGGAGGTACATATGTTGGAATATTATCCAGCTTAGGATAATGGTGAAGAAAATACTGGTGTGGAGAATGACACTTAGGCTGAAGCTGTAAAGGAGTTACGAAATGAGGCTGAGGTGGAGAGTGAGGCAAATGTGTTAAGAAATGAGGTTGAGGTGCAGTGTAATGGTGCAGAATACATCCAACCCAAAACTGGTGAGGTTAAGGTGTAGTGTGAGGCAGAAGAGTTAGAACAAGTGCAGTGTAATGGTGTAGAACAAGTCCAACCCGAAAGTGGTGAGGTTGAGGTGCAGTGTGAGGCAAAAGAGTTAGTAAATGAGGCTCATGTGTAGTGTGAGGCAGAAGTTTTAGAAGAGGGGCAATTTAATGGAGCAGAACAAGTCCAACTTGAAACTGTTGAGGTTGGGGTTAAGGTTCAAAATCTAGGTGAATCACAGGTATAACCTGAGAGTGGTGTCTCGCAGGTCCAACCTGAAACACAGAATGTGGAAGAGGTTCAGATTGAGGATGATTCCTCCACTGATTCCATACATGAAAAAAGTGATGGCTTATTTGATGTGGATATAAATTGTGACCCAGGGATGGGTGGGTCAGGTTGGACTTCCTTTGGAAAGAGGAAAAAAATTAATGAGACTGAGAATAATGTACAAATCAACAAACATACCAAGGGACTCTCTGATGAATTTCTGAGTTTGATAGGCACTGATTCTAATAGTGATGAGGAAGACACATGTGGAAAGTTTCCCACATTTTCTATGCCCAAAAGTATGACTGACTATGAATGGGAAGTTGGGACATATTTCGTAAGTAAAGAAGAATTTATAGAAGCCATTAGAATATACGAGTTGCAAAATGGGAAAAACTTGAAAATTGGTAAGAATGACAAAAAAAGAGTAAGGGTGACATGTTTAGATTCAAAAGGAAAATGTGACTGGATTGCTTATTGTGCATATGTACCTATTGTGCAAACTTGGCAGTTAAGAAAGATAGTTGATAAACATACCCGTTGTAGAAAGTTTAACAATAGGCTAATGAATGCATATTGGTCAAGTTGAAGAATAGAAAACACAATGAGAGAAAATCCTACTGTGAAGGCCGTGCACATTCGTGAAAATGGCTTAAGAAAGTGGAGCATTTCTATATCTCGCACAATGTCTTTTCGAGCAAGATCACTAACTACAAAAAAGATTGATGGCTCCTTTACAGCGCAATACAAACGTATATATGATTATGCTCATGAGATGCGTAGATCAAATCCAGGTTCAACAATAAAATTAAAGGTTGAAGATCATAATGGTGCAAAGATATTCCAAAGATTTTATGTTTGTTTAAAAGCATGCAAGGACAACTTTGTATCATGTAGGTCTATAATAGGATTAGATGGATGTTTTTTAAAGGGGAGGTTTGGTGGTGAGTTATTGACAATTGTGGCACGAGATGCAAATGATCAGATGTTGCCATTAGCATACGCAGTTGTGAGGTAGAAAATAAGGACACGTGGTCTTGGTTCTTAGACCTTTTAGTTGATGATCTTGGTGGGGTTGAATGTTGTGCCTTATGACCTTTGTTCAGACCAGCAAAAGGTAAACACTTTTATTAGGTTGTTTGAAATGTGTGTCCTGCCAGCTTTTTTACAGATTTTAATATAATTTTTTTGTTAGGGTCTCCTGCTAGCTTTGAATGAACTCATTCTAGGAGTTGATCAAAGGTTTTGTATGTGGCACATGTATGAGAATTTCAGGAAGGAATTTCCAGGGAAAATTCTGAAACGCTTAATGTAGAGGGTTGTTTACTGCACATATCCACAAGTGTAAGACCCGTGAAAATTAAATAATTAAATAAATAATTAATTAATAAATGCAAGTAGTGGGAGCCTTTAAGGAATTAATTATTGATTTATTGATGTGGAAAATTATTAGCTTAAATGGTTGAAAGTACTTGATTGTGTGAGATGACTTGGGCTCAAGTCTTATGTATGCCAATTGTGTGTTATTTAATTTGTTATTATTTTTAATAATATGCTTGATCATGTTGAGTGATAATATAATCATAGAATTATATTAAATATCATGAAACATGAATTGGTTGAATGGTTGTGCATTGAATTAGCATTGGCATAGTCATGGGTTCGAACCTTGGTAATTCTAAATTAAACTTCCTTTTTGCTAAAATTAGTTTTGGCATGAAGGTGAAAGGGTGGAGAAAACCCTAGATGAATGAGCAGCCAAGGAAGGCTGGGAAAATAGGCCATAAGTGACTTTGAATGATAATTAAAATCAGTCTTAATGTCATTTTTGTTTTCCCTTCATTATTGTTAATTAAGACAACACTAAAAGACAAAGTGTGAGAGAATAGAGGGGTTTGGAGGCTGAATTTTTGAAAGCATTGTAAGGTGCACGAAATTAAGGAAAAATAATGATTAGTAAATGAATTAGAGGAGCTAAATTGAGGTGGTGCTAAGGATATCATTGGTGATCAAAGGGGGAGCTCTAGCATTTGCATTTTAAGCAAGGAAACCAGGTCAGGGGAGCTTTACGCGTTAAGTTTATGTTTAATTCTGATTGGTATGATAATTAGAGTACCTTACACGTTAACCTTATTTTAAATGTGATTGGCATGCTAAATAAGGTAATTTCATGTGTTGATTATTTTAAGTCTATTGGCCTGCTAAGTATGGTATGATTATGTATGAATTGTATATCCCATTTTAAAGTTTGTGGTTCTGGGAAATTTCCAAAATTAGTCTGGTTGGTGGTGAACTGCCACTAGACGATCTTTTCCTTGCTAGGCCATTTAGGGTTCCTGCAGAAGAACCACCTGCCAAAAATAGTGTAAAAATAGCATGTTTGACCAACATTGACCGCCCTTGCCCAAAGTTGACTAGTTGACCAGTGTTGACTCTTGGACTATCCAGTGAGAGGCTGCCACGTGGCAGAGCAGTCTCTCTCTCAAGTCAGAAATCTTTTTCCGCAATTGGGGTTTGGCTGCCGTGGGGGTTACCACAAGAGCGTTTCGCAGATCCGACGATGGCCATTGTTTCTCCGATGGAGGACGTGTACAGCGGTGCGCTTGCTGCTGTTGTGGTGCTAATTGCACAAGGCATGTATTGCAGCGACAAATGTAGTACTCATGACTGTAGACCCAAGGTTCGTGAACGGTGGCGCGGCGTTGCATCAGAGGTTGCGGTTTCCTCATGGTGAAGGAGAAAAATGGTGGTTGTCGGCGACGTGAATGAAGGTGCACGCAGTTCTGACTCAAGGAATCCTGAACGAACTCGAGTATAGTGCAGTGATGGAGGCGCGGGAGTTGCAGAAGATAGAGGTGCGAGAGAAGTTGTAGAAGATGGAGGCGCAATGGAGGCACGAAAGTTGTAGAAGATAGAGGTGCGAGAGAAGTTGCAGAAGATGGAGGCGAGAGGAAGAAGACGCAGCGGCTGGATTCACGACGGCGCGGGAGGGGTAGGTTCGAGCTCTTGGAGCGCGACAGGGGGCGACGTTCTGGCGTGAGCACGACGATGGTGGCTGCATATTCCGCGTGGAGCATGGTAGATCCGCACGAAAGGATGGTGTAGGCGTGGGTGCGGGTGCTGTCGAAGGTGCGCGGGCTATTCTAGCGAGTTGGAAGCACGGAGGAGGCGAGTCGATGGCGGTGTGTAAGACCTGAGAAAAATTAGACTAAAACACATGGAAAAATTAATGACTTGATTAAGATTGTTGATTTATTTAATTTAATTAGGTCATTAAATTATGAAATATGAAATAAATATTATTTGAGTGGTTTGAGTTATTGTTGTATTTATAGTAATTATTTAAGTGATGTAAGTTATTGTTTTATTTATTTTAAATTTTGATGTTATATGTAATGTTGAGAATATATGAGTATAATTAAGTGGTGCGTATTATAACATGAAAAAGTAATTGATCTGGTGGTTGGAGAGTGAATATATGATTGCAGGTTCGTTTTCGATCTTGGGAGTTATCATTTAATTGTTTTAATTATTTTATTATTCAATTATGGTGGATGTACAATATGTGTTTATAATTTATTCGTGCATATTGTATTAAGAGAAAGCTTGTAGATTGGTGGTTGTTGTGCATGCTACTGGTTTGAAGATTGATGAGTTCGAATCTTTTGTAGTATTTCATTCAACTTTAAATTTTCCTTTATTTCTCTCTCTTCCGTTGGTTTTTATTTTGTTGTTATGGTTCTTTTAAAAACCAGAATCGTTACTGCCATGTGAATAAAAAACGTCCAACAAAATATTGTTTTTTTTTAAATCTACAAAATATTAACTAAATATTTAGGGTATTTTAGGTTAAAGAGTTTGGGTATAGTTAGGGGGAAAGGGGAGGAGAAGAGACCAAGAGACTTGGAAGGGCTGAGAGTGGAAATAAGTGTGCAAGTTGAGGTGGCTCTGCATGCAGTATTCGTAGACTAGAGAAGCGTATTTTGGAGGGACTTCTACACAAAGGTAGTGGAAGCCAACCTTATCTTTTAAATTTTCATAGATAACTTGTTTTTCTGCATGAAAACTTGATGGTTTTGCCTTGTTTGGTTGTTGTTTTTCTTGTGAACCCATACATATGGGGTAGTATGTTTTCTTCACTTTTATGCTATTTTTATATCATGAAAAGATGGGTTCTAGTATCGTGTTGGTTTCGTGACGGTGGTTGGGTTCCTTGAATCTTGTTTATGCATGCACCTTCATATAGGCATAATTCTCTTCCTTTTAGTTTTGTTTTTTCTTCTTTCACGTAAATGGAATGTGGTGTATGTTTTAGTAATGCATGGGGTTGTATACTAACTTGTTTCCTTTTTGGAAATAATGCATGCAATTTTCTCTTTCTTCTTATTCATTTACGTAGGTACAGTGGATCCTTTTAGAAGTAAATTGGTTTCTTTTCTTTTCTCTCATTACATGCATGAGTGGTTTGCTTGATGGAGAGGGTCACATGCATTTTCTTTCATTTGAGATTTGGATGTAGATTATTTATGGGACCCACGAGGTATAGAAACCTATATTTTTCCAGTTTTAAGCATATTAAGTGCAGACTTTGTTTTCTCTGTTGGGTATCAAAGTACTAGCACAAGTACTCACAACTAAAATACAAGATAAAAATAAACGAACACACACAGACAATAGACAATGAATATAATTTATTCAAAGAAAAGCAAATTACATACCACTCTCTCAATCTCCAAGGAGAAAACAAATGAGGACTTCTCTCTAGGAAATAGGAAAAACTAATAAGGAGAACCTTCAAGGAGAAACAAATATTCTCTCTTGTTTTTCTCTCACTCACTAAAGCAAATAGAAAGAAAAGAAAGACTTTGGGATGCTTCCTAAAGAAAGCATAGGCTCCCTTTTATAACATAAAAAGTACATCCCAAACTAAGTTCCCACCGATGTGGGACTTCTATTCTCACAATCTCCCACTTGAAGATTTTGATTAAACTAATCAAATCTTCACACCATCACGTTGCTTATTTTCATATAGGCCATAGTAGGACCGAATCCACGTAAACTTGGCAACGCTAACCGGCTTAGTCATAACATTAGCTAGGTTTTCATTTGTGTGAATCTTTTGCATATACACACTCGCCTCCTTTACTACTTCTCGAACAAAATGATAACGCAGACCTATGTGCTTTGTCCTGGAATGAAAGGCAGGATTCCTTGCAATGTGCAAGGCACTCTGACTGTCACAATATACAACGATCTTTTGCTTCTTTTGCCCAAGTTCCTCCATCAACCTTTGAATCCAAATAGCTTTCTTGCAAGCTTCAGTAGCTGCCATGTACTCAGCTTCTGTAGTGGACAGAGCTACAACATCCTGTAACTTGGATAACCAACTTACTGCACCTCCTACAAGTGTAAACACATAGCCAGTAGTAGATCTCCTTTTTTCAATATCACCTGCAAAATCTGAATCGACATAGCCCAAGAAAACGAATCTTGATCCTCCAAAACATAATGCAACATTTGAGGTTCCTTTGATGTATCTAAGAATCCTCTTAACAGAACTCCAATGTTCTCCACCTGGATTTGCCATGAACTTACTGACCACTCCTACTGCTTGTGCAATGTTTGGTCTTGTACAAATCATGGCATACATAAGACTACCCACTGCCGATGCATACGGTACTCGAGACATATCCATCCTCTCCGCTTCACTACTAGGACTCATACTTGGGGATAACTTAAAATTAATAGGAAGTGGGGTAGAACTTGGCTTACAATCTTGCATATTGAAGCGGCGCAAGATTTTCAGTAAGTAATTCTTCTGAGAAAGCCAAATCTTCCTATCTTTTCTATCTCGGTGAATCTGTATCCCTAAAATCTTGTTTGCTGATCCCAAGTCCTTCATATCAAACTCCCTAGCCAACTGTGCCTTCAATTCCTGTATTTGAGCTTTGTTGGGGGCCTACCACCAACATGTCATCCACATACAACAACAAGATGATAAAATCATTCTTATCAAACCTATTGTAATAAGTACAATGGTCTGAACTCAGTCTATTGTATCCGAGGCTAATGATGAAGGAATCAAATCTCTAATACCAACACCTAGGCGCCTGTTTTAGCCCATATAGATATTTGTTCAACCTGCAAACCAAGTTTTCTTTTTCTTTAAAACCTTCTGGTTGGAGCATATATATTTCTTCTTCAAGTTCTCCATGAAGAAAAGCAGTCTTCACATCCAATTGCTCAAGATGTAAATCAAATGCAGCACACAAGGCTAACACAACTCTAATTGTTGTCAATCTAACAACAGGAGAGAATATCTCACTAAAGTCAATACCTTCTTTCTGAGCATATCCCTTTACTACCAGTCTGGCACGATATCGTTCTACTTGATCATTGCTATCACGTTTGATTTTATAGACCCATTTGCATCCTATGGCTTTTCGACCTTTTGGGAGTTCAACAAGACTCCATGTCTTGTTTTTGTGAAGAGCCTCTACTTCTTCTTGCATTGCAGTCATCCATAATGAAGCATCTGTACCACTTACAGCCTCTTGAAAAGTTGAAGGTTCTCCATCTTCATTTAGAAGACAATACGCATCATGGCCCACCATAACGTATTGTGAGTGCCAAGACGGTGTAATCTTCTCCCGTGTCGATCGTCGGAGTCCTTCATTACCCACCTCATTTGGTTCTTGCTCTTCTTGCTCCTGTTCTGTCTTAATAGAATCATCTGAAGGCTTCTTCTCTGTTTGTACCATGGTAGCGCCTTTTGTAAGGCTATCATTTGACTGCTTACTTTGCAGTTCATTTTCTGCAAATGTTACATCCCTACTAACAACAACCTTGTGGGCAGTGGGATCCCACAGGAGATACCCCTTCACATTGTCAGCATAGCCCAAGAATCTACATTTCCTGGATTTCGGATCCAGCTTCGATCTTTCTTGGGAGTTGTACATCACGTACACAGGACAACCGAATATATGTAAGGAAGAATAATCAGCTGGTTTACCATTCCACATCTCCATTGGTGTCTTCAAATCTATCGCTGTAGACGGTGATCGATTTATCACGTAACAGGCAGTTTTAACTGCTTCTGCCCAAAAAGACTTGGTCAATCCCGCCGTACTCTGCATAGCTCTTGTCTTCTCTAGGAGAGTTCTATTCATCCGCTCCGCCACACCATTCTGTTGAGGAGTATGCGGCACAGAAAATTGTCTTATAATACCCTTTTGCTTGCAGAATGCAAAAAAATCTCCATCTACATATTCTCCTCCATTGTCTGTCCTCAAGCACTTGATTCTTTTCCCAGTTTCAAGCTCTACTCGTGCTTTGAATTCCTTGAATACTGGAAACACATCTGACTTTCTCTTGATAGGGTACACCCATAATCTCCTGGAGTAATCATCAATGAACGACACAAAATATTTTGCACCTCCTAGGGATACCTCTGGTGATTCCCACACATCAGAATGAACCAAGTCTAGTATGTTTTTACTTCTAGTAGTGCTTCTAGCAAACTTCAATCTGTGTTGCTTACTTATCACACAGTGCTCGCAGAAAGGTAAATCAACCTCTTTGAGCCCGGGTAAGAGATCACGTTCCGCAAGAATCTGCAGCCCTCGCTCTGACATGTGCCCAAGTCTTCGATGCCACATCATCACTGCTTCTTCTTTACTCATCGATGCAAGTGTTGCATTAGATTCTTGTAATGTATCTCCCATAAGCACGTACAAATTCGCCATAATCTTCTCTGCCTTCATCACCACCAGATTCCCTCTCACTACCTTTAAGATTCCACCTTCAGTATGGATCTTACACCCAAGGTTATCTAATTGTCCAACAGACAACAGATTTTTCTTCAAGTCCTTCACATGTCGTACCTCTTGAATTATGCGAACAATACCATCATACATCTTTATTTTGACAATACCAACTCCAATAACCTCTAAGGCATGACCATTCCCCATGAACACAGATCCACCTCAGACAGGTTTATAAGTGTAAAACCAATCTCGATTTGGAGTCATGTGCCAAGTTGCACCTGAATCCAATATCCACCTATCATGAAGCTGTCTTCCACCATTAGAGCTAATTATTGCTTCGCTAACCAGAATATCTCCATCTTCCGAGGTATTTGCAACACAACCTTGTGAGGTTGAGTTCTTTCCTCCATTCTTCAAATGCCAACAATCTTTCTTCATATGCCCTTTCTTGCCACAATGGTAGCACTTGAAATGCTTCTTACTTCGAGACTTTGATCTACCATGAATCTGACTCCCACTAGATCCACGTTCTGTTGATCTGCCTCTTGTCATCGTCAAAGCCTCTGCTTGCTTTACATTTTCCACCATATCCTCTTTGTTCTTTCGCCTGGATTCTTCTTCAAGAATAGCTCCGGCAACATCCTCAAAGTGTAGGAGGTCAACAACGTTGTAATTTGTAATGTTGATGACAAGCTGATCATACGAATCAGGTAACCTCTGAAGTAGAAGCTCCGCACGTTCATTTTCAATCATGTTGAAATCTGCCGCTGAAAGTTGAGCAAACAATGTATTTAGATTGTTGATGTGGTCTATCACCGATGTAGACTCACTCATTCAAAGAGTATAGAGCTTTCTCTTCAAGAATATCCTTGTGTGGAGTGACTTAACCTCCTACAGGCTTGTGAGAGTATCCCAAATCTCCTTTGCTATAGTCTTCTCCGCAATGCTGGATAAAACCGTATCTTCAATGCTAAGTGCAAATTTGCTATAGCATTGTTATCTATTTCCTTCCACTTTTGATCTGTAATGCCCACAAGTTTTTCTTCAATTGCCGCTAGACAATTATCCTTTTTCAAAATTGCCTTCATCTTTAGTTTCCATAATGAGAAATTTTTCCCATTGAACTTCTCTATCTCGTATCTTGTTGTCATGGCTTTAAAACTGACTTATGCACTTCTCACTATGAATAGTATTGTCTACTGGAACAATGTAGGTAGATTGTGAATCAGTGCACCAGGTAATTCCCAGGAAAGAGAGGTGGGTCACTAATGGACACGCTTAAGTACTAAGTCTTTCCTAGCCAGAACTTTCCTAGACATGCACTTTCACACTACCACACTTTATCCACTATCACAACACTATTCTAATGACAATAGCAGCGAAATATAATCACACAAACCAACAGCTCCGATACCATTGTTGGGTATTAGAGTACTAGCACAAGTACTCACAACTAAAATATAAGATAAAAATAAACGAACACACACAGACAATAGGCAATGAATATAATTTATTCAAAGAAAAGCAAATCACATACCACTCTCTCAATCTCCAAGGAGAAAACAAATGAGGACTTCTCTCTAGGAAATAGGAAAAACTAATAAGGAGAACCTTCAAGGAGAAACAAATATTCTCTCTTGTTTTTCTCTCACTCACTAAAGCAAATAGAAAGAAAAGAAAGACTTTGGGATGCTTCCTAAAGAAAGCATAGACTCCCTTTTATAACATAAAAAGTAAATCCCAAACTAAGTTCCCACCGATGTGGGACTTCTATTCTCACATTCTCTACTTTGCCACATTGCATTCTTTTTCCTATTCTTTTATAACCTTTGTGACAATGACCATGTATTTTGTTTCCACTCATTCTTTTTCCTTGCACACCAACCATACATAAATTATTCGTTCACTATTTTGGACAAGTCTAGTGATATGTTTTGAATTTTCACTTAATGAATTCTTCTCTCTGGCTAATGTTTGGAGCCCATTAATTCCTATGTTATATCGGAGAATGTAGGTAGGGCATGGAACAACTTTAGACAAGTTTGAGTGTAAGGAGTGGTGCAGTGATATGAGCATTTTGGATTTCATTAGGGTTTCCTCCTTTTGAGTTTTACTTCACACCATAGTTTTTTCGTGGGACCCATGTGACTCTCTTTTTCTTTTTATTCATGTTGCAGACTTTCTTCATTTTTCACTTCACCTTACATAAAGGATAGGTGAAGGTACAATGCTTTTGCATTAAGTGTTTTATTCTCTTTCTTCTTTTGAATCACTTACATGTATAACTCACGATTTTTCTTTCACATGCAATTTAGAGTACTATAGTTATAATAAGTGATAGGTGGTGGGGTCGAGAATGTATGGGTTCCATGATGCATATCTCTTTTATCTTGATGCATGCATTTTCCAATTGGGTAGCAAGTGCTTGTGTGTTTGGAATATTGTGTGCTTGTGTGTTTGGAATATTAGGTGGTGGTCTGAGGATAATTACTTGAGTGTGATGTTATGTTGTGGTTGAATGAATGTCACTCGTTGGATTTGGTATACGAATGTATTATTTGATAAGTTGATGGGGTTATGTTATGAAACTTTAATTCCCATGTATGATGTGGTGGCATGTATTTTGTTGGCAATATATAAATTCTCATGTGTGCATGTTGAGAGTGGTTTGCCTTGTTGAAAGTTCTTTGTGGAATTAAATGTTGTGTGAGGTTTTTCGTACCTAGGAACCCAGTGAAGACTCTTTCGCCTGTGTGAAGCAGTGGAAATGGGTCCTCTTCGCCTGTGTGAAGCAGTGGTAGAGGATTGGTTCGAGTGTTGTACCCTCTCGCCTGTGTGCGAGTATAGTGCCCGATGTGCAATGCATCAACGCTTTTACTCATAATTCCTTGAGGGATAAGGGAGATAGTTTGGCTGCATTAAGCGGGACACATCAAACCATCTGTTCTAGGAAACTAGATGTTGTTGTGGGGTGAGAGGCCACGAAAAACCAAAGCTTGAGTATGATCACTATGTTTGAAGATGTTAGATGAATGTGATGCTATGTTTGGTTTAGTATGATTGTTTGGATTTGGTGTTTGTGTTTTAAACCAAGGATGGATTGTGTTCATAATGTTTCCGAGTTACTTGAATGTGACGTTCAGTATTATATTACATACTTTATTTATGAATTTCTTTTATGAATATCATTGTTTGTGGTTAGCTTATCCCTATTTGTTTGTTTGTGTGTTTGTTGTATGTGCGATGATCGTATAACGTGTGTGTTATACGGGAGCAGATGATATTGCAGATAATCTTGGCATGAAGTAGATTGACGAGAGGCTAGGGTGGACTCAAGAGTTTTTATAATATATTTAGTTGTTTTAAGTCAGATAGTAAAAAATTATGTAATTTTCTTTTGGTCGCAAATGTTATTGGAAGTTTTTGACAAAGTGACGGTTTGAATTATGTAATTTAAATTAAATTAAAAGTTTTTATTAGTACATTTTCAATGTTAATTCCTTTTCCACTAAACGCAAAAATTTTCTAACGTTTTGTGACGTCCCAAAATTGGGGTGTTACACAGTGCGGTGACAACTGTCATAAAGTGCGGCGGCTGCGGCATGGAGATGGTGGGAGATAGAAGAGATTAGGGTTAGGGTTTGTGTTGAGAAGGAGATGATGATGTGGCAAACATTGATTGGTGATTTGAGTTAGTAGAGGATTGATGATGTGGCAAACTGTCATTGGTTAATTTAGTATATGGAGGATTGTCACATGGCGAAATCTGGTGGACTAGATTTTAAGTGACATTAGAGGTGCAGCTTAGTACAAAGGAGGGGTGTAGAACAAAAATTGAAAGTCCAATTACAGAAGGGGGTGTAAACCTGAAAACAAGGGGTGCAGTTAGCTCCAAAAATGTCCTTTTTTCAGAAATAGATATTCCAATTGGAAAAAGGGGGTGTAAACATGAGAATTAGGGGTGCATTTAGTACCTGAACTATTCCTCTCCAAAATTCTTATTTTGGGACTTATTTTATGACTTAAAATATTCACTATTCATAATCTTAAAGACTTAAATTAAATTCTAGTTGTGTTATTTAACTTAAGATTATTCAAACAAATATGATGCAACTAAATCATTTCTTAAGCGCGAAAATAAGGTTAAATTCCCAAAATTTAAATATCTAATGTGAACAAAGGTTCAACCCATCACACCTTCCAGGCGGTTTGGAAGCGTGCAACGCCTGGTGGTACGTGTTCCCCGCCAGGCGATTGTACTGTAGCGATGTTGGTGTTCTTACTCTTGATGTGCGTGATCTACAAAGCTTTAGTGATGCCTTAAAGGTCGACTTGTTGGTGTTCCTTGAGTGGTGGATGAACACGAGGAACCCTTGAGTTGAGCTCGAGTTGGCGAGTGTTGCCGGTGTGAGTGTGTTGGTTGTGGCCAGTACAGATGGGTCCAGAAAGATTGCCCTCCCCAGTAATTAGCTGACGAGTTTGGTAGTCTTGGGACGTTACGAACTATGTTCATATATGGGAACTCCACCTGGCGTTACGGTGTATGATCTGTAGCATGGTTTCCTGCACGTGCTCTATCGATTGTGGCCGATAGGTATAGTAGGAAGACATCTTGAGGTAATCGCTAAAAGACGTAGAACACGATTAACATGGTTGTGGCCATGTGGTATGGAATTAAAGAAAGGAATTCCTTTGATGTGATTGTGTGATATATATAACTGTGCCATATTTATATATATGTGTAACGCGGTACACGGGAGCAGATGATGTTGCAGGTGGATCCGGTGAGGCGTAGAGCCGAAGCGGGGCTAGACTTGGGAGATTTTTATCAGAATTTTTATGAAGTTTTTATGATTTCAAATAAATTGTAATTATGGATATTACTGGACTTTTGGATAATTACAATCTTATTTATACTTATGGATTTTGGTTTATTATTGAAAGTAATAAACGTTTTAAATTTCCTGCGTCTTTGGGAGATGATATTTCATTAACTGCAACTTAATTGTATTTCTTTATTTTATTAATTAAATTCGTAATATCCGGCCAGGATGTTACAACAAGCATGGGAAAATGTTATGTTAGAGATTAAAAAAGTTAATGAGGATGCATTCAAACATTTAATAGTTATTCCTCCAAGGCAAGTTCCCCCACTAATTACTTAGCTTTTTATATACTGCAATAACTATTAATATCAATATGATTATATGCTACAAATTGAATAGGTATTGGTCAAGATCAAGGTTCATTAGCAATGTCAAGTGTGATACACTAGTTAACAACATGTTAGAGGCCTTCAACAACTTACTTGTGGATGCAAGGAGTAAGCCAATAATTACCTTGCTTGAAGACATAAGGCTGTACATGATGAATAGATGGGCAAGTAATAGGTTGAAAGTAAGTTCCTTCGAAGGTTCAATATGCTCTAGGATTCGCGACAGACTAGTTAAGGAGCTGCAGTTAACAAAGTATTAAGTTCCTAGGTATTGCTCACCCTTGATTGTATTATTTTATATATTCAATCTATGACTGGTTTAGTAATCTGTGTCCTTTTTTAATGAATATAGTTGGTCAGCAAACAAGCTTTTTAAGGTCATACACGTATCTACTATTGGTGAGAAGTTTGTGGTGAATGTGGACACCATGGAATGCACCTACAGGAAATGGGGTATTACTGGCATCCCATGCTCGCATTCCCTGACTGCAATGAAATTCTTAAATCTGAGTGTAGATCAATATGTAGCACACTGGTTTACCAAGTCCTCATATGAAGAAATATATTGCTCAATCATATATCCTGTAAACGACCAACATGTGTGGGAAATCACTCCCTTCCCTGATGTGTTGCCTCCACTAAAGCGTATATTGCCTGGAAGACCTAAGAAGAAAAGAAAACTACAAGCGTCTGAGATGAAGAAAGATGACACCTAGGTTAGAAGAGGGGGGATAAGGAAGAAATGCGCAATATGTAAGCAACTTGGACACAATAAAACCACTTGCCCACAAACTCCTCCATCTCCACTACCATCAGCTACTTCTGATCAAGCCCAAAATTAGCCATATGAACAATCTGTGCCTCCAACCCAGGCACCAACTTCTGATGAAGGGCAAAATCTGTCAAGTCAACAATATGTGCCTTCAACCCAGCCATCAACTTCTGATCAATATGTGCCTCCAACCCAACCATCCAATTCTGATGTAGGTGCAAATGTGCCACCAGTCGTGATTTGTAGACAAGCTTCAACTTCAACTGAACCAAGGACTACCCACGAGTCAGTCGATTGAATTTTTTGTACAATCAGCTAATTTCACTTGACTTAAGTGAAATCAGTCATATAAAAATAATTCAACGTACTAAATGCATTCATACCAGAAACGATATACTACAAGCCTTTTAACCTGTTAAAACCCATTTTAACAAATTAAAAGAGACACACAAAGGCACACAAGAAATCTAACCTATGTCATATAGCCTACCAACATGATATAACACTAAAACATTACATTTAACATATTATTTCCAGATTAAACACACTAAAAACATAATCTTCAAGTGGATCTTCATCAATCTTCATCAAACACCTATGATCTTCATGCACATGGCTTTATCAATTCTTTGTTTCAAGCTTGCTTGTGCCAACAAAACAGACTTGAATTCGTGCTTAATGTCTTTGGGTATTATTTTTGGATGTTCTCACAGATGCTTAATCCGCAAAATCTCCCCCCCCCCTTTGTTGAATCTGGAAAGCTTTGATCGAAAACAATGATCATTGGGAGATGACCTTGAGTTAATTCCTAAGTACTATATTTATCTGTTTAATTTGGTTAGGTATGACCTCGATCAATACACTTGGCCACAACAAAGAAAATCATTTTTGCCTGGGTCAAAAGTATATCTACAATATTCATAAAACAAAATTTCTGGCATTTTCTAGAATCCAAGCAGAATATATTTATAAGAATTACATGAGGATGAGCCTTTAATTTTGAAAGATTTTTATGTGAAGCCCACTTCACAAAAGTATTGATTTACACTTTGACTTAATTGATGCTTAAAAGGTAAATTCAAGTCAAAGTATGTTTTTTTGCAAAATCTATTGAGGAGTTTGAAACAATTGAACGAGGTGGACTAAAAAAAATTTTAGAATGAAATAAGACAAAAGAAATTGTGGAAAAGATGGGATTACTCCCTTTGTAAGCTTGATTTCCTTGTTTATCGAAGGAATTATAAAATGTTGTAACTTTAGTTCCTTCTTTTCTTTTAATTTTCTCTCAAGCTCTTCCTCTTTTGATTTTCTTTCAAAGTCTTTGTCTCATCTTATTCTCTCTTTTTCTTTATATTTCTTCCTCTCCTTCTCCTTCTTGTCTTTTCTTTGATGCTCCTTTTTCTCTCTTTCCTCTTTTGCTTTCTTCTTTATCTCTCTTGCTCTTATCCCTAGCTGTATTTGTTCCTTTTTCCTTCTTTCAATCTTTCTTCTCTTCTTATCCCTCTAGAGCTTTTGAAATTTTTCTTTAAACTCTTTTTCTCGATGAAAGAACTCTTTCTCACTTTTAATAAATTCTCTACCCCTTTCCACGAGTTATCTCATCTCTTGTTTCTGCTCTTGGTTTCTTTTAAAATAAGGTGGAACCAATTTTCTTCTCATGCATGCCATCAACTCATTCTAATCTTTAATGGAAATTTTTCTACCACTCTTTACATTATATTGTCTTTGCCGCCACCACTCATATGCATGCCTTATGAACTTGGAAGTGCACAAACTAACTATATGATATTTACTACACCTAACAACGAATGAATGCAACCTTTCAACCTTTTTCTCCTAAGCTAGGTATAACAATGGATAAATTTTTCTACCAAAATATGCAATGTCATTCTCAGCTCTCATATGCAACTCATCCTCACTATAGTTATAAATCAAACTACTATGATCCTAAAAATTATTATGCAAACTAGACAAATACGAACTCATTGTAAGTTTTGAAATGGTTGAAATGCCAAGAATGGGGGGGATTGAATTGACTAGTTAAAAAATAAGGTAACTTTTGAAGGCCTAACACAGTTAAAAAAACAAGCCTTTTCTAGCCAAAGATCTTTAGTTCAATTTCATAAAACCTCTCAGTAAAAATTTCAAAAACATTTAAAGTATGAGAAATAAATTTTCAAATGTAAGAAAGAATTTTCCTAAGACCAAAGAAAGGTCATCTAATTATGAAAATCAAGTTATCTATTTATCATGAAGACTTAAAACATAAAGTCACGCACATAGCACATGTTGATTAAAAGAAAACATAAAGATGTGAAAACATGAACTAGTCGAAATCCTTAGTGTAGAAACAAGAGGCACTTAGAACCCCTTGACCCTCACACTACATGGTATAAGCTATTAAAATTGGTTAAGGTTGGGGTTGCTAAATAGCATTTTCCCACCCAAGCTTATGAACAAAAACAAAAACACAAAAAAATATTACAATAAAGGTTCTATGATAAGAAGCATTAGAAAAAAAAATGAAACTAGGCTTGGGCTTGGACTGCTCTTGTAACATCCTAGCCGGATATTACTAATTTAAAATTAAAATAATAAAAATATTAGTAAACTGCCTTTATTATTGAAGTGCTTTCCCTAATACGCGGGAAAATTTAAACTTTAGTTTATACGTGCCAAAAGGTAAAAATTCGTAAATACGTTCATGCTATAAATATAAAACAAATCATAGTAACTAATTACAAAATATTCCATAAAATCCACAAAGATAATCCCATGTAAAAACTCCCATGGATGGCCCATCTCCGGCTCTAAGTGTCCACTTGCTCACCTGCATCAACATCAGAGTGGTTACATGATCATCGCCAAACACACACAGATAGAGTGAGCTTAAATAAAATGAAACACAATATAAAAATAAAACCCAATTTCAAACCCATGACCCTTATTAAAACCCCAATCCTTAAACCTCGACTTTTCAATCTTCCGCTAGACGCCTCTTGATTCTACATGTAAGATCCGAGAAATTTAAATAATTAAATAAATAATTATTTAATAAATGCGGGTAATGAAAACCTTTAAGGTAATAAATGCTAATCATCATGATGTGGAAAAGTACTAGCTCAAGCAGTTGAGAGTATTTGGTTATGTGAGAGGACTTGGGTTCAAGTCCCATGTATGTCAATTGTTTGTTGTTTAATTTTTATTTATTTTTCTCTGATGATGTGTTTGGGCGTGATAAGAGAGTGATAAACTCCTAAATTTATAAATATTATCATGAAATAGGAATTGGTTGAATGGTTGTGTATTGTACTTGGTATTTGGGAGGTTGTGGGTTCAAACCTTGGCTTGGAAAAACTTTCATTTTTGCTAAAATCAAATTTGGGCATGAAAGTGAAAGGACACCAAAACCCTAGCTGCCAAGAGGGGCTGGAAAGATCACTCCTAAATGAGCCTTGAATGCTAAATTTTTCTCCATTAATGCCAAATTCGTTTTTCTCCATCAAGTCTAATTAAGGCTAACTTTAAGAGGAAATTAAGAAGGAGAGAGAGTGCTTAGGAGTCTAGCAAGGTGTGAACACTGAAGGGAGAAGAATTCTTAGCGTGTGGGCTGAATGGGGTAGATTATTGCAATGTTGGAGGGAGGCACAATCTCAATATCCAAAAGAAAGGAGTTTTGAGCAATTCTCAATTGAGGAAGGAATATCCAGGTTAGGGGAGTTCTATACCTTTGTTTTAATTGTAATTGCCTGATTTCGTAATGTGTTTGAGGTTTGGAAATGCAAAGTATGCCATTTGGTTTTAATTTCGTCGCGTTTATGGAAATTTCCAGAAACCGCCTGGTGGCGGCAGGGGAGCTACCAAGCGACGCATGCTCCAGAACCTAAATTATGGGTTTCCTCTATGAACCGCCTAGCGGCTAAGGGTGATCTACCAGGCGGCATATGCGGTGTTGCCAGTTTTGTCTGTTTTAGTGACTGACAGTGGTGTTATGGTATTTGACATGGGTTTTGATGTACGCATATGATTGACATGATGAATTATGAACTGAACTATGTAATTGGTGGAAAATTGCAGGAAACACGTGAATGAAATTAGGATTTGGGGTTCATGTTGTGGTTGGAAATGATTAAGTATGAAATATGTATATGATCAATACACTGTTGTTATAGAATTTATGTTAATATGAATGATGTCTGAACTTTGGATGATGTGTGCATATAGAATTATGCTAGTATGAAGGTGGGTGCTATAATTAGGGTGTGTGGGGTGCGTTTCAGTGCAGGAAAAGTCTGGGCAGAACTCATATATGTATGCACCGCCTAGTGGCTTGACAGTACGACTTGCGATATTGATTTTATCTGGGTTTCACATCATTGGGTGTTTAATTAGTGAGTTATTACGTACATGACTAAAATGGAACATGTAGATGAATGTGGCCTGTTAGGGACTAAAGAAGGCTAAAGAAAGTGGAAGTGTAAAGAGTGTTATAATGAAGGGGATGATTTTAAATGTTTTGTTGTATGTGGTAAACTATAATTCAGAATGTATGTTAATTGGATAATAAGAGTGAGATTAATTTATATGAAATGGTATGGTTAGTGTATTCTCCCCTAAGATGTGGTCATTATGGTGGTCTTGTTATTGAAGTACATGTGTAATGTTGACTAAGTTAGGGTGGTATGAGTTCATATAAATATTTAGTGGCATAAACTACTAGTTTTGGAAAATTAGGATGAAAATCTTTATTGAATCAATTGATCAAGGTATATGGGGGATGCAATATTGAATGGACCTTACACTCCTAAACATGTTGTTGATGATAAATAGGTTGACAAGCCTTGGACTGAGTGGACAAAGGATAAAAGAAGGAAAGCTCAATATGACTGCACTACAAAGAACATCCTCGCATCATCCTTGAACATGGACGAGTTCTTTAGAGTTTCCCAATGCAAAAGTGCCAAAGAAATGTGGGAGGTGCTTGAAGTGACGCATGAAGGGACTAATGATGTGAAGAGAGCAAGGAAGCATGCCTTGATTCAAGAGTATGAGTTATTCAAGATGCAACAAGGATAGTCCACAACGGAAGTACAAAAGAGATTCACTTACATTGTCAACCATCTCACAGGTTTAGGTAAGGAATTCGACAAAGAGGAGCTAAACATCAAGGTGTTGAAGTGTCTTGATAGATCTTGGAAACCAAAGGTCACAACTATTTCATAATAAAGAGACCTGTCTACATTGACTACAGCTACATTGTTCGGAAAGCTAAAGGAGCATGAAATTGGGATGCAAAAGCCAAACGAGCTAGAGTCAAATAAGGAATATAGCCTTGAAGACTAGCACCAAGAGGAATGATGAACTCGAGGATGAGGTGGCTGAATCAAGTGACAATGAGAACTTGAATCTTCTTATCAAAAGGTTTGGGAAGTATCTAAAAAAGAAAGGTAGTAAAGGTAATCAAAAGAGGTACACTTCTAAATGATTTTAGTCAAATTCTTCTAATTTCACTTGTTATAGTTGTGGAAAGCAAGGACATATCAAGATTGAATATCCAATCATTAACAAAGAAAAAGAGAAGAGTTTTGACCGGAAAAGAGAGAAGAAACCCAAGGAGAGACGTGCATACATGACATAGGAAGACAATGATGATTCAACAAGTAGTTCATCACAAGATGGGAGTGAGGAAGCCAACTTGTGCCTCATGGCTGGTTATGAATCATCCTAATCAAGTCAAGTAAGCTCTCTAACAAAAATGACTATAGTCAATTGTTGCATATTTTGAAGAGTTGCATAATGAAACAATCAAGATTTCTACATTAAACAATCGATTGAAAGGCTTAAACAACTGGCTAGAAAACAGATTTAGTCAACCAGAAACAAAACCAACCAATTTAAAAATTGATTTCAACACTTAGAAATGATTTACAGTAATTCAATCGATTGTTCTAAAAATGAGTTGGCTGAAAAACATCTGAAACCTACACAGTATTAAAAAATCAAGTGAAATACCTTTTGAAAACCTATACAAAGTTCACAAGAGGGAAAGCAAACTTAGAAGTTGTTCTTGGTTCTCATAATTGTGCGTTTGGGAAAGCTGGATTTTGTTACAATCCTATTTTCAAAAAGAAAGCCAAGTTCTGTAGTTTCTTTTCAAAAAGTAAGCTAAATTATATATCATTCATCTCTTGCAACTATTATATGAAGAAAGGTCATGTTATTAAAAATTGCTATGCTAGAAAGTATGATGTTCCTAAAGAGGTTATAAAATGGATCCCAAAAGGATTAGAAAGGTGTAACCATGTTGGACCCAACCTATCAAAGGATACCATGTAATACAAATCTGTTTTGTAGGTCATAAAAAGTGAGAAAAAACATTTGTGGTACCTTGATAGTGGTTGTTCGAGACATATGGCAGGTGACAAGACAAAATTTGCAAAGTTGGAGTTGAACCCTAAATGGCCCACGAGAAAACCGTCGTCGCGAGATACATCGTTGCTTTGCATGACAACGATATGAGAGAAGTCGACTTCTCACTCACAACTAGGAATCACTGCATCACAAGGTTGCAAAGAGGCACCGCTGGGAATCAACGCCTTCCATCGTTAGCCAGAGCCAGCACCGTTCGCGCCACTATCGTGCTTCTCAACTTCAATGTAGGAGGAAAAAAGGTCGTCCTCTGATTCGATCTCCTTTAGGGTTTGCAGGTAAATCTTGTGTATGTGTTCAGTATAAGAAAATTCCCAATTAGAAACCAATTTTAGAAATTAAGAATAGTTAGTCATTATAGTAACCAATTTAGATACTAATTTACAAAATAAAAAATTATTAGTTACTAAAATAATCATTATTATAAATAAAAAATTATAATTAATAACTAAATACACGTTAAAAAAAACTAACCAATATTTCTGAAATTAGACAAAGAACATAACCAAATACACACATTAAAGGAAAAGAATCATTATGCAAAACAAAGATGAGACCGCAACAGAGAAGAACATTGGACTCGAACTGAATTTTCATAAAGTGGAAAAAACCTAGCTTTGCGAATTTAAGTACCCTATCCAATTTTTTACCCTTACAAAATTACAGAAATGCCCATAAATTTCTAACCGAAACCACTGGTTGATTAAAAAGAATATTAAAATTGACACATCAGCTTAAAATGAATATCATGCACTCTTCTGGTGTCAATATAACACTACTCATTTGTGACTCATTTGTGAATGATAAAAGTAAAACTAAACCATAATGCTTTCACTGCACTATTTTTCGTTTCATTCATGTCCAGAAAAAAACATTTTCCATCAATTTTAGAATCATATTTTGATTATTTTAATATATTATTTATTATTATAATTTGAACATAACATTTTATTATTAGAAGTAATTTTATTATTTGAGCCGATACGTTTTAACACTATCACATCCCTTTTGTATTTTTAACACTCTCACATCCCTTTAAATTAAGTTAAAATTACTTGTTAAATATTACTTTAATTTTAAAGATTTTTTTTAATGTAATTCTTTTTAAAATGAAAAAATAGTTTTCTTGCAATTCTTTTTAAAATATAAAAAAGTAAAAATATGTACATTATAGAATAAGAATCGAATAGCTTCCTGCAAGAACAAAATCTTTATCATAAGATAACTGCGTGAGGTTGTTTTTGTTGATTGCTATGTTGTTTAAATAAACTCTCCTTATTTTATTTTTAATACAAGAAAATTATAATTTTAAAACAAAAACTCTAATTTTATTATTCATTATATTAATAGTGCATAATCTGCATAAGAGGACACCAGGGTGTAATCTTGGAACAGTCCAACTACTAACACTACAAGAGGATCACTCGGCCACCGAGCCATTGTAGGTTGTCATACATAATTTGTGTAAATGGACTCCAAGGTGAAATCATGTGGGCAATCAAACTACTGACACTGGATAAGAATATGATTAGTGTTCGTTGTTGCATGACTACAAATCTTCTTTGAAGTAATCTCAATCGATTAGTAGCCGGTTGATGTTGCACATAACTTGCAAATCTTCTTTTAAGTAATCTTAACCGATCGGCAACCAGTTAACATTGTATATAACTGGCAAATCTTTTTTGAAGTAATTTCGATCGATTAGCAGCCAGTTGACGTTGCACATAACTTGCAAATCTTCTTTTAAGTAATTTCAACCGATTTGCAAACGGTTGACATTGCACATAACTTGCAAATCTTCTTTTAAGTAATCTCAACCGATTAGTGGCTATTTAACATTGCATATAACTTGTAAATATTTTTTAAAGTAATTTCAATTGACCGGTAGCTGGTTGACATTGTATATAACTTGCAAATCTTCTTTGAAGTAATCTCTCTCGTGGTTGGAGAAGGACTGACTAGGACGGTCGATTGATCCACACAGTACAATTATATTTTCTTAACTAACTTCACATTGTATCGTATAAGAAAAAACATGTCATTTAACCTTTTTTTTTTTTTGAAAAATAATAAAATTACCTCTTTAGGAAGCCAAAAGTATTTAGAACAAAGTGCAAAGCGTTTTTTTTTTTCCTCCACCCTAAAAGACAATAACAATTTTATCAAGGATCTAAAAGTAAAAGGTCGATATTTCAGAAATTAAAAACATTTAAATCACAACTTTAAAAGGCTAATATATATAAAGAGCAAGTCACAATAAAGTAGATTAAAGGTGGCGAAGTTTTACGAAAATGTTAATTGGTGCATTAGTGGTATACCCACCCACGTCTCCCTATGCTCATATCAACCCTGCATTCATCTAAAGAAACGGTGCTCTTCGTAAGACATATATGCCATAACCAGTTTATTGACATATATGCAAATATTAACATAGATTAATACTTTTTATTTTATCATTTTAGTTTTTTAACTACAAATTTATTCATTAAAGTTTTATTATAAAGCAGTTCCAACATCTAATTATGAATGGATAATATAGACAGCTTATTATATCTATATCTTATAACATAGTTATTTTAAATATGATTTAATTAATTTTAATATTGAAAAGTTCTTTTTCAGCAATCAATATTGTTACAACTAATGTTAACTAACAATATTCTATAAATAATGTATCTATTTAAGTTTGATAATAATTATCTTGCCCTAACAAGCCATGGCTAACCTTAATAAATTTACAGTGGCTATCATGGCTAACATTAATCACGGCTCACGGGTGTACCTATCTCAATTCCATTTCACGAGTTTAAAATCTCAAACTTTTATCGGTGAACATCCAGCTATAACACTTTGTATATCACACATGCAACTGTTTTTTATGATACCGATGATAAGGGATTAGTTAGTCTTAAAAAGTAATCGAATAACAAAATACAAAAGATTTAGAAATCATTGTCTCGATAACATGTTTCCTAAGAAAACACGAAAAGAACTCATGACTTGAATATCTGAGGACATTTTCTCTTTTCCCTCACTGCTTACGGGTCGTCACTGCTTACAGGTCGACATACAATAGGTTGGAACTTTAAAATTTGAGGGAATCGACCTAAGGAATCAGAAGTGCCTGTGGTGGCTGTGATCACCACGGACTGAAATCGATCAAGAACAACTTTCATGGCAAGAGAAGGATCATCACAACATATCTGAAATTCAAAGAAAACATAATTAAACCAAGAAAAACATAAACATATAAATTTTCCATGACAGATCACTAACAGCGAAATGTAAATAAAATACTCAAACCTGCAGTGCATATTGACAAAGGACGTCAGGAGCATGCTCCAACATCCCTCTAGGACCTCTTCTAATACGGAACTCAGAGGACTGAGCATAAATGCCCAACATTGTGGCAAAATCACACAATACACGGGCATCAGAGCAATGAAGATGAGCAGGATTCTTAACTTTCAAGGTAGAAATCAGTGAATGAAAGCGTTCATAAAAGAGCCTTAAACTTTGTAGGTTAAGGTGAGGTTGCAAACGCTCCACCAAAATAAGAAGGCTTCTTTCATCTTGAACGTCTTCACAACTTAACATGGGCTTAAGATATCCAATCAAATGCTGTAAAGCAGTAAGAAAATTACTGGCAGAGCGAATGTCTTCAGGCATAGGCTGCACTAACACGTCAGCTGGCAGGGCTGGATGTGCTCGCCACACATCAGAGGCTGTGTAAAAATAGTACTAGTAATTTAGCAAATGCAAACCATGACTAGATATATGTATAAGAAAATTGAATTTTCATTTACTTACGAGGAAGGTCATCTCCATTTCGTGTCAAACCCTGCAAGAGTCTATCATACTCAGCGCGTAATCTATCTGGATCGTTGGCATTGAAACTTGTAGCAAATTCAAACAACAGTTAGAACAATAATCATAAAATCAAGGAACGTAGCATGATTGAAAACATGTACCTTTCAAGTTGAAGACGCATCTCCTTCACAAATAAGGAGGTACTAGTGAGAGTATGCATCGAGACAGCGACACTGAGAGATGTCTTACAAACCTCAAGAATGTCTTCTGCATCATCTAGTACAACTATACTTTCGTCCATCAATTTACTTGATATAATTCCAGCATACTTAGGATTCAGCAAGTAATTATACCCACAAATAACCACCACGTTCGCAGTGCGCAACGCATCAATAGCCACGAAATAAGGACAAAAGTCATTCTGCTCATCCTCTCCCAATTCATGAAGGTCCTTTATAGATCACACCACATATGTATAATTATTTCAGTGATTGGGTAAAATTATATAATCGAATAAGAACTTATTGTTTTGACGTTACCTCAATGGTGTAGACACCTGGTGGTAGAACAGGCCTATCCACTTGATACTTCTCAAAATAAGAACAAATATTAATGTTGGTATTGTGGAGGGCAAGTTCTCTTATCCAACTAGCAGTACAGCCAAGACACTTTGAATCAACGAATTCATCACTGATGGAAAATTCCGTGATAGTAGAGTTGATGCAGAGTTTATTCATGCGGGTAGCGAAACCGATGGCAAGCATATTTGCAGCATCGCCAAGGAAGTGGCGCTGGAGCTGGTATATAGTTTTGAGCTCCGACAAGATGTTCTCCGTCTCCTCCAGGTTGCGAGCACAGTATATGAGTTTCATCTGCAAATTCTCTGGCTTCCACAATCTGTAGCTCGTTATGAAAGAAATGAGAGCCGAACTCTTCCCTTTGTTCTTTGGCATTTGGAGGATTCCATGACTTTTTCTGTCCAACACAGTTTTAAGATAGTGCATGTACCGGAGTTGTTCCGGGTGAATCTCTGGGTGAGGAAAATACACCGGCACCTCATCAATGGTGACCTTCATATTCTTGCAACCTCACAACTTCTCCTTTTGCAAACTGCCAGATAAGGATGCAAATCTTTCAAATACTGACTCACAAAGATATTGTTACATAGTCTCACCACCTCGTGATAATTCTCCACTATCACTCTCTCTCTCTCTCTCTCTCTCTCTGTACATATGCTCCACGCGGACCTATATTCAGAAATGCTAAAAACTATAACCACCTCAGTGCACTATTTTTTGTTTCATTCATGTTCAGAAAAATATTTCTTTAAAAGATATTTTTAATGTAATTTTTAATAAGTAATTTAAACTTAACTTTAAAAAATTTCATCTTTCAATGTAATTTTTATAAATATTTTTTTTAAAACAATTCCATGCCAGTACACTCTGCTCGCAGTGGACCTATACATTCAGAAATGCTAAGAATTGAATAACGTGTCCAGCAAGAGATGATATATGTGTGGGTAAGGTAACCCTTTTTGGGGTTGTATTCAAACAAACCCTGCTTTATTCTCTCTTATTGCTCCTGCAATTAATTCACTACAGCCACATAAAATTGTTTTAAACTTTTCTTTTGTCTTTTCTTGGAGTTATTATTTCTGTCACTTTTTTGTTTATTTTACATAATATGATATCTTATTTTTAATTAAATGTATAAAATTAATATTTTTTTTTTGGATTTTTGTAATTTTTATTTTATTTTAAACTGCATATTAATTGTTTATTTTTTAGTAAAGAAAGTAATTTTATGAAATTATTTATTTGTGTGACAATATATTAATTTTTGGAGTTCGATATTTCTACGTTTTAAAGCAAAAAGTGCTTAGTGAATATTTAAAATGAACTTGATAAAAAAATTAAATTTATATGTGAATTAAAAGTTTAATTACAAAGTTAATTTTGAGACCTTAAATCATAATTACAATATTATGTTCAAATTATAGTAATAAATATAAATAAAATAATAACATAAATAGTTATATAATATATTAACATAACGAATATATGATGGTAAAATTGATGGATTTTTTTTTTCTGGACAGGAACGAGACAAAAAATAGTGCACTGAAATCATTAGTTTTACTTTTAGCATTTCTGAATAGGAAAATAATTTTTTACTACTAAATTTTGACAACTTTTTCTTATAACTTTAGGTGACATCTTTTAAATGGTTTTTCTCATTTTTTCATTCTCAATATTTTAAAACCACTTAAAAGATGACACCTTATGTTGTAAGAAAAGAAGTTGTCAAAACTTAGTAGTCAAAATATCATTCTCCTTTTGAATATATAGGTCCGCGGCGAGCAGAGTTTGTACCAGAATTGTTTTAAAAAAAATCTTTGTAAAAATTAGATTAAAATACTCTATTAATCCATGTTTTTGTTCAAAAATTTTAATTAGGTTTTAAGATTTTTTTCTAGTCTCAATTAGGTCCATATTTTGAAAAATACGTAACAATTAGGTCCATTCTGTTAGTATGGTGATAACGGTGTTAAGGATGTGCCACGTGTAAACTTCTCATTTTTTTTGAATTTTTTTTGAATTTTTTTTTTAAATTTTTAAATTTTTTTTAAATTATTCATGCCACGTGTCACGTCAATATTGTGTCACGTGTCAAGTCAGTAAGGTGACACGTGTCAAGTCATTATCTGAATCTCAATTTGGTCTATATATTGATTACATTTCAGTCCATTTATTTTAAATATATTTATTTTAACTTTTTTACAAAATTATTTTAAAATTTTATATTTATATTTATAAAATTGTTATTTTTAAACCAACTCCAACATTTGTATATAAATTATTTAAAACAATTTTGTAACTAGTTAAAATAAATATTTTAAAATTTTAAAACAAAATATAAGTAAAGTTTAATGTAAAATAAAAATTTAAATAAACTTAATATTATTAAAATGTTTAATAAAAGTATCATTATAAAATTTATATAAAAGTTAAATTTGGTCTCAATTTAGAGAGGAAGAAATTTTTAAAAAAATGACTGAAATATAATCAAAATAACATATACCAAATTGAGATTTAGACAATGACTTGACATGTGTCACCTTACTGACTTGACATGTGACACAATATTAACGTGACATGTGGCATGAATAATTAAAAAAAAAAAGAAAATTAAAACAAAAATTAATTTTTTAAAATAAAAAAAATTTTAAAAAATGAGGAGCTGACGCGTGACACATCCTTAACACCATTACAATCAACGGAATTGACCTAATTGTTACGCATTTTCAAAAATATAAACCTAATTGAGACTAAAAAAAATCTTAGAACTTAATTAAAATTTTTGTAAAAAAACATGGACCAATGGAGTATGTTAACCTAAAAATTACATTAAAAATGATTTTTTTTTAATTAAGTTAAAATTACTTATTAAAAATTACATTATTATTATTTTTTTAGATTAAATTATAATTATTTTTTAATGTAATATTTTTCTTAATGAAAAAAAAAATAGTTTTCATGTAATTCTTTTTAAAATATAAAAAAGTAAAATATATACGTTATACAATAAGGATTGAATAAAGTGTTCTCCAAGAAAAGAATTCTTTATCATCTGTAGATGAGATATGTGCAGAGGTAAGGTACGATCAAACAAACCCTGCCTTATTCAAACAAACTCTGTTTATTTTATTTTTAATATAATAAGAAAATTACAACTTTATCACAGAAACTCTATTTTTATTTATTCATTGTATTTAATAAAGAAAAATTATGTAATCTTAAGGAGATTCTTTTACAATTATGTTATGAATTTAAGATTTTAATTGTGGGTACTTTTAAACCCGAGAGAAATTGTAATTCCTTTGAATTAATTGTACCTTTGTATAGTGTGTGTACGAACAGGAATGAATTGAATAAATGGCACAGTAGTGACAGGATAGTGCCGGCAATATGCTTCTTAATAGAGGACAGAATCAGTTACCGTGGGAGTAACAGAAATACACAACAAATGCCAGAAATTCTTATTGTATAATGTATATATTTTTACTTTTTATTATTTTAGAAAAGTTGCAAGAAAATTATTTTTTATTTTTTTAAAATAATGTATATATATTTTTACTTTTTATATTTTAAACAGAATTGAAAGAAAAATATTTTTCCATTTTAAAAATAACTACATTAAAAATATCCTTTATCATCTGTATATGATAAAAGAGTTGATATATATGCAGTTAAAATTCTTTATCATCTGTATATTAAAAATTACATTAAAATTATTTGTTAAAGAATTTTTTTAATGAAATTACTTTTAAAATGAAAAAATTAAGTTTTCTTACAATTATTTTTAAAATATAACAGTAAATATATGAAAAACGATAATTTAACAAAAAAATTTTAACAAACTTTCACAAATTATCTTAAATAAAAATATTATTTTATTAGTTTATTTTAATTAAAAAATAAAAAAAGTTTAATTCTATTTATGAAAATTTTGTTAAAAAAAAAATTCAGAACATAATTTTTCTAAAAATATATAGATGTACAGTTACAATAGAATAACGTGTTCTGCAAGAATATATATTTTCTTTATCATATGTAGATGATATATGTGCAGGTAAGGTTACTCTCTCTGGGGTTGTATTTTCAAACAAACCCTCCATTATTCAAAAAATAATTTTAACTAAGAGAAAAAATTCAAATAAGAATTTATAAACGTAATGTTCAATTCTTAATTCTTAAAGAGGTGAAAACACTTTTTTTTATCCCATCTTGAATTTATTGAGAAATGTTTTGATAAATGGAAACACTTAAGCTTTTTATTCTCTTATTTATCCATTTGATATAGATACGACTACAATTAGAAACATCATATTTGAGAATCTAAATGTGCATGGACTTTTTTAAATATTTATTTCCTTTTATGTAACCCATAAGAATTGAATTTGAATGATTCAAGTGACTATGTAAAGACCATACAAAACTTTTCAATTTCTTGGCTCAATTAAGAGTATTTAAATTAAAAAGTTGAAAATGAATAAGTTGTTGTAATTGTTAACATGAAAAGAAAATCTTACTTGTATGCAACTTAGCTAAAGTTGATAAGTTTTGTTTTCATGTGATTTAAGTTTTTGATCTATGTCAATTGTAAGGCCATATTTAATTTTTCTGCCCTAATGTTCAAGGGTTGGCCTTAATTTGTTGGGCCTAAGGGCTGACCCATAGGGTGCAAAGGTCCTAAAGCTATTAGGGTTTCCCTTTCAGCCACACTTTGTAATCTGAACCTAAACACTACCACCCTTTCCATTTCAGAGCTCTGCTAGGGTTAGCCGTCAACCCCTCCAAGTGAACTCCAACCAGACCTCCACTTCACGTAAGTCTGTTCTAACCTGTACTTTAGTTCCTTCTTCGTGGTTCCAACTAGGGTCAGTCGGGGTGAGCTCGTTTTTAATCTGGTTCCACTGTTTTCCAGCTTGCTAATCCACTCTCGGAGCTGTTGCGTTCGCTGTTGGTACCCAAGGATCCAGTTGCTAGCTTGTTTTCCAAGTAAGGGAAGCTAGAACCCTCCTGTTCGTTTGGTACGAGTCTGTTATTCCATGTTGTTTGTGATTGTTTGAGTTTGCCTGCTGTTATGGATGTGTGATATGGTGGGTTTGTTGTTTGGGGTATGCCTTCGAGTCTGCTGCAGGTGAAAACAGTAGCGAGCACTGATAAACTCGCCCAAGCGAGCTGGTCTCGCCTAGGCGAGATTAACATAAGCTCACTTAAGTCTTTTTCCACGAATGGTCGCCTAGGCGACCCGCTGTCTTTTTGAGCGAGCGAACGTCTCACTTAGGCGAGGAGAGTCTCGCCTGAGCGAGAACGCGTGCGAGGCCACTGTACTGGAAGTCGAGCTCTCGTCTAGGCGAGGGAAGCTCGCCTGAGCGAGGGTCCTCCTCGCCTGGGCGAGACCCTGCTGCCTGAGCGAGAAGCTGGGCGAGAGGGTGGCTAGCCTTGGAGTTTTCCTTGATCTCAAATGTTGATAATGTGCTTGTCTGGGTGTTACCTTTAAGATTATGGACTGAATGACCTTTATGAATGAGATGGTGTATGAGTTGTGATTTGTGAGTTTTAACATGATGTGAATATGATAATTGTATGAGATGATACATGAAATTGAAATGATGAGTTTGGCATGAGTTCGACATGAGACATGAAAGAGTTGGTATCAATGTGTTATGGTAATACGAAAGAGGTGAATTATGAGAAACTGTATATGATGTATATGTATATATCTGTGTATGCATGCTGAATCTGTTTGATTGATTAAGAAAGTTTGGTCCGTGTCAGCGCATAATTCCTTGGGATCTCTAGGTGAGATTCTCAGGGTCGTGCTTCAGTGGTCGGGACGTAATTCCATGGCCCCTGTTAGTGGGTGTCCATGGTGGTGCCCCATCTGTATAAGTAGGTAAGGATTCAAGGTAAGGTTGCATCCTGACACTCTAAGGAGTCAGTTAGTCTCACCTAGAGCGAACTGACTCCTGTGGTGAGAGTAGCAGGAGGCCTGAAATTCATTAAGGGCTAACCTTGTGGTGAGGGAAAATTGATTCATTGTACCACTTGTAACACATAGCCCGGGGGTGAGCAGCTCGGGGGTGAGTAGAGATATCCACCACAAGTGCAAGCATCCGCTGAATCCGACCAGGTTATATGTATCCAGATGAGTCGAGTCAAGTCTTAGTGTATTGTTTGGAAGGTCGTAACATGCTTGCATGATGTATGCATAATGAACTGTGAATATGTATATGATTTTATTAATGAAATGGTTTTGGCTCTAGCTTACCCTTTGCTTGTTTGATTGTCTTGTGTGTGGTACTTCTCTTTTGCGATGATCATCAATTTATTGATGTGAGCAGAAGCGAGAGGTTCTCGCGGTCAACAGGGGAACGGTGACTCCGCCGCATAGTCCATCTGGGCTGGAGTTGATGTTTTATTTTTGTTGGGCTTTTCTTAGGACCACGACCCATGTATTCGGTTTGACTTGTGATCTCTTTATATTCCTTTTAACTTTATGACTGGTTTTCCTGTGGCATCGTGGTGTGCCTTATGTTGTAAGGAATGGGTTTAAACTCCAGGACTGCGCTAAGATATTATTCTAATGTGACGCTTCTTTTAATTACGCTATTAATTAAATGGGGTGTTACATCAATATTTTTTTAATTTGTAATTTATTTTCTCTAGTTAATTACTTTTATCTTTTTGATACTTAATATTTTCTGATGACTTCTAATCTATTATAAAACTAAGAACCCAACCTACTATCGACTTCAATTACTTATATCTCAAATCGTGACACATGTTTAACAAATTGATTTTTTTTTTCTTTTGTTTGTTACCTTACTTTCTATTAAACACCGGCCTGATATTGGTATTTAAGTTAGATTTACGTACGTACCCCTGATATCTTAATCCTTGAGGAATGACGGGAATACACATGAATGACATGAAAGTCTCTCCTTTAATTGGAAAGTAGTGGTGGATCTTGACCAAGAGTTTTGAAAGGGTCAGAGTAATATGATTTTATGATCATTTGATTGGATTATTAGTATAATGCTTTAAAGAATGACTCTTCTATAAAACAATTGGATCGTTAGATTGGATCATTAGTATAATGAAATGCTTTAAAAGATGTGAAGAAGTATAATTTAACTTTTTCATCTTCATAGACTTTCTTTTATCACTTCTACAAGATGAATTTATAATTTTATTCTTCATCGATATACTTTTTTTAAATATATTAAAAAATAATTTATCATAATTTTATAAAAGATTTAGAGACATAATTATTAGAAGAAAAATATATTATAATCAAGTTACAATTAAAAATTGGTTATAAAAAAACACATAATACATTATTTTTTTCTTCTATAATAATAAAAAATGAGTATACATGCTCATGAGATAAAAAATAATTTTAATAACTATTAAACTAATATTTAATCATTAAGTAAGACAAGAGAGAGTTAAATTTTTTTCTTCGAGAAATGAAGGAAATAGATGAGAAATGAGAGCAAAAATAATTTAGTCCCAATTTTTTAGTCACAATTTGATACTTTTAGATGAAAACAAAGACCAAAAGAGTAGTTAAACCTAAATATTTTTTATTTTTCATTATATTTTATTTTATGTTTTATTATTTATTAACATTAAATGTTGTGTTTTATAAAATAAACAATAAGACACAATTTAATTTCCATCAATTTCTAAAATATACTATCTATAATTATACAAATTTCAAAATTTTTAAAAATTTCAAAAATAGATAAATAATTTTGAAAAAAATAAAAAATATTTGGGAAGGCCAAGGCCCCTCCCCGCTTCTATGATGCTTCGCCGCTGAATATAGAGTATGCGAATATCCTTTTAAATTACTGTTTATTAGAGCCACAACTCATGACAATAGAATCCAAACAATATGACAATAATATATATGAAAGAGTAACATAAGTTTATCATCAACACTAATATATTAAAAAAAACAAAAGTTACCTTTAGTCAAAGTGTTCCTCTACACTCTTTCAATGACTTAAAATCTTCAATAATTGAATTAGAATCGAAGCTAGTCGCAATATCCCTTTCAATATAGATTATCATAGTGCTTGTTAAAAATTCAGCCTCCATCTTATTTCTCAACCTGTTCTTGATTATTTTCATTGCAGAAAAAGATCTTTCAGTTGTAGTTGTAGAAACTGGAAGAGTCATGATAAGAAGAAGTAATCTATTAATCAAGTAGTAAACTTCAAACTTTTTTGTTGTTGCCAAACATGTACATAACTCTTGCATTGTTGATAAATTCTTCAAATTTGAATCTTGACGAGTGTACTACACCTAGGCGGACTAACAAAACTACACGGCTAAGTCCGCCTACACATAACCCCGCAAGCGAAATCATCAAGTGAGTAACCGAACAAGCGGAAGCGGCCTAGGCCGCCTACTTCAGAAAACAAGACGACATTTGTTGACCACTCCACACTTAGAACATTACATACAAGACCCCTAGTATCAACAAACATTAACTAAGGGCCTGGCCAGGCCCAAGCCCATCTAGGACCCAAGCAATCGCCCAACCCACAAGAGGGGCAGACATAATTAATAACTCTATAAATACACGTGGATCCAGTAATTAAAGATACGCTTTCATTAATCCCTTAATCAAGAGCTTTGACTTTCTGAGAATCCTTTCGTTGACTTGATCGTCAGAGTCATCTCCACAAGTAACCCCTCAAGGGTCCAGACCATGTACATCGACAGATGGCATATGCAGACCGAGGAGGAGCCACCTCAAGAGATTAAGGATTGAGGTAAGGTGATATTTGTGTCCTTAACATCTCTTATTTGTTTCCGCAGGAAAAATTGGCGCCCACCGTGGGGCACGAAGTAACACCTTACCGAGCAATCCACATACTGTCAACAATGGTTTCTACTCGTAGCAGAGTTGGAGTCACGAAACAACTTGAAGCAGGTCCTACTGCGCTTGCTAACGTCACCTCGGACTTGGCCGCCATCCTTGAAGGCCAAGCCAAGATGCAACAAGAGCTCGCTGACATGAGATAGTGTAGTGCTGACGAGATGGAAGCGCCCAGGCAACACCCACCCCTGCTGCCACCCTTCCCACCACCCATATCCCACCTCATAACTTCACCACTACCTTCCCTACCCTCGTCCACCATCCCATTCCACCACACCCGTTGCCACCCCAACCACCAAGCGTCACCACCCTTTCACTGACGCCATCACCAACACACCTCTCCCTGTCCAATGGGAACCCTTCACAGTGGATCGCTATACGGGAGAAATCGACCCCGACGAGCACCTCAAAATATACATAACCCATGTCGCCCTCTATACATCCCACGATGTCATCTTCTGTAAAGCTTTTCCCACCATCCTCGATGGTCCTGCCCTTGAATGGTTCACTACCCTTCCCCCATACTCCATCGACTATTTTGACACCTTCTCCCACATGTTAACTACCCACTTTGCTGGCAGCCGCCCACATCAAACCACAACCCTATCCCTTTTCAGCGTCAAACAAAAACAAGACGAGAGGTTGCGTGCTTTCATCGACCACTTCAACAAATCCGCTCTCCGCACACCCAACCTCAATCAAGAAATGATCTTGCAGTGTATGACTCTTACCCTCAAACTAGGATCGTTCGCTAACAACGACTATCTCCACCCCTCCCCCCCGCCTCCATGCACGAGCTCAAGCTCCGTGTCGTGAACTACATCCGCATGGAAGAGATGCAGAACCTCCACACCAAGTTCTACAATGATTACACCCCCTCAACCACCGTCCGTGATAAACCACCCTCACGACCTGACTCTAGGCCTAGAGAGCCTAGACAACCACGTTTCACCAGATATGCCCCGCTAATGTCCCCAGATCTTGGCTTCTTGACGAAGCACTTCATGCCGACCTCATCCCACCACCTCGCAAAACTTCCAACCCCTCCATTGCCGACATGACCAAATACTGCTGATACCACAGAAATAACGGCCACACTACAGACGTATGCAAAGCGCTCCAAGAAAAAAATTGAAGAATTGGTTCGCGCCGGCCACTTTCGCCGTTTTCTCCGCAAAGACAGACACCCGCATCTATCACGAACCGATAACCGATATCCTCCACGTAATACTCGCCACGATCATCATACCACACAACCCAACCGCCAGGAACCACAACCCGTCCGTATTGACTTCAACCCAGTCAATCCTCCCCTACGCGGCACAATCAACACCATCTCCAAAGGCTTTGCCAACGGCATATCCACCTCCTCAACTAGAAAGAAACACCTTTGTCACCTGCAATCCATTAACCCCATAACCCACTCTCACCACAGACGCTGCATGCCTCTCATTACCTTTACGGACGATGATTTCCACGGCGTCGACCACCAACAAGATGACCCCATGGTCATCACTGTAGAGCTCGAGAACTACGCGGTAAAAAAGGTCCTTATCGACCAAGGTAGTTCAATTGACATCCTCTACTGGACAACCTACCAGAAACTCCAACTTCCCCCCACTGCCATGGTCCCCTATGATGAACCTATCTACGGATTTTCCAAAGAGAAGGTCTCCACCCGTGGGTATATAGACCTACACATTATTTTTGGGGAAGGAACTCAAACTAAAACAATCCACATTCGGTTCCTTGTCGTAGACGCACCCATCTCATACAATGTCCTCCTTGGCCGACCATCCCTCAACACCTTAGGCGTTGTCGTCTCCACGCCCCACCTAGCCATGAAATTCCCCTCCCCATCTGGTGATATCCTTACCATTCACGACGACCAACGACTCGCACGAGAGTGCTATATGGCAAGCCTACGTCCTCAACTACCAATCCTGTAAACAAACAACATTGAACGCCCACCCGACTCTGACATAACTTTATTTGGCGATGACCTAGACCCCAGAGTAGGACGCAACACACGAATTGAGCCAGTTGACGACACTTTAAGCTTGGAGCTCCCTAATGGTCGTACTCTCAAACTGGGTTCTGACCTCCAACAAGAACAACACGATATCTTGACACCCACCCTTATCGCCAACACCGACCTCTTTGCTTGGTTAGCCACATATTTACCTGGCATCGACCTTCAGGTCGTGGTCCACAAGCTCTCCATCTATAAAGAAGCCAAATATGTCTCCCAGAAGAAACATAAGCTTGGAGAATAACATCGACTAACAACAAAAGTAGAAGCCGAAAAATTACTTAACGCTGGCTTCATCGAGGAAGCCCACTACACCATGTGGCTACCCAACGTGGTTCTGGTCAAGAAAGTAAATGGCAAATGGCGAATGTGCGTTGACTATATAGACCTCAATAAGGCCTACCCTAGAGACGCCTATCCCTTACCCAGCATTGACCGGCTAGTTGACGGTGCAGCCGACAACAAAATCCTCAGTTTCTTAGATGCATACTCCGGGTACAACCAGATTCCAATGGCCACAAACGATATGAACAAAACTGCTTTCATCACCGACGATGCCAATTATTTTTACAAGGATATGCTTTTCGGCCTAAAAAATGCATGAGCGACTTACCAAAGATTGATGGACAAAGTATTCAGCCACCTAATGGGAAAGTGTGTCGAAGTGTACGTTCATGACATGGTTGTCGAATCCCCAAGCCACCAACATCATGCACAAGACTTATCCACAGTATTCTCTGCACTACGACAATACAACCTCAAACTCAACCCTGAAAAGTGTGTCTTCGGCGTCGATCGTGGCAAATTCTTAGGCTTCATGCTAACACAGTACTGCTATCATCGAAATGCGAAGCCACAACAATATCAAAGAAGTCCAGCACCTGATAGGCCGCTTAACTGCCATCTCCAGATTCTTACCAAAACTAGTCGAACAACCCAACCCATCATCCAACTACTCAAAAAATTCGCAAAGTTCTCTTGGAACGACGAATGCGGGCAAGTTTTCCAAAACCTCAAAACCACCCTTACATCTCCACCTATCCTCCACAAGCTGGATATCCACTAACCCTTCCTTGTCTACATCACCGCAACAGATCACACTTTAAGTGCAGCGCTGGTCTAATAAATCACTAGCGTCCAACACCCTGTGTACTTCATTAGCCAAACTTTGCACGATCCGGAAACCAAGTACCAAATGATGGAAAAGCTAGCATTATCCTTAGTACATGCAGTAAGACGCCTACGCCTTTACTTCCAAAACCACAACATCATCGTCAAAACCGACTACCCCATCCAAAAAATACTTCAAAAGCCTGACCTTGCTAGCCGAATGTCATCCTGGGTCGTGGAACTCTCTGAATTCAATATTCGTTACGAACCACACGGCCCCATCAAAGCCCAATGCCTGCTTGACTTCATCAACGACTTTAAACACACACTTGAGGAAGACCAATGGACGCTTTATGTAGACAGTTCCTCGAATCCAAAAGGTGCAGGCGCCGACATCGTCTTGGAAGGCCCCAATGATATCCTCATTGAAAAATCTCTCCACTTCGCCTTTAAAACTTCCAATAATCAAGCCGAATACAAAGCCATCCTAGTCGGCTTATCTCTCGTATGCGAAGTCAGGGTCAAAAGACTCACATGCAAGACCGATTCCAAGCTTACTGTGGGCCATCTCAACATCAAATTCCAAATCAAAGACGCCATTCTCCTACAATATTATCATCTGGTCAGTAATGTCATCCAATCTGCTTTCAATCGTGTATGCGTCCAGCACATCCCAAGAAGTGAAAATGTCAGGGCGGATATCCTATCTAAACTAGCAAGCACTAAGCTAAAGAGTAAGCATAGGTCCCTTCTACAACAAAAATTATCCGCACCATCTATAACAAACATTTGCCTTAACCTGTACTACATTGAAAATTAGACAACTCCATACATCCAATACCTCAAAACTGGTAACCCCCCACCCAATACTGACAAGGGTTGGCTGGCTAAAGCCGCAAGGTATATAATGATAGGTGATGACTTATACAAGCGCGAATATGGCTAGCCATTGCTCAAATGTGTTATAACAGAATAAGCCCAATACGTAATGAAGGAGCTCCATGAAGGCATATGCAGATATCACTCCGATGCACGAACCATGACCACCAGAATACTCAGAGCCGGCTACTTCTAGCCAACTATAGAGGCGGATTGCCACACCTTTGTCAAAAAATGTATACCATGTCAGAAGCATGGTAACCTCATCCATCAGAAACAAGAACAACTCCATGCCATACTTTCCCCGTGGCCTTTTGCGAAATGGGGAATGGACATCCTCGGCCCCTTCACCCCAGGAAAAGGGCAAGTGAAATTCCTCATAGTAAGCATCAACTACTTCACCAAATGGATAGAAGCTAAACCTTTAGCCACTATCACAACTCAACAGGTTCAGCAGTTCGTCTGGAAAGATATCATATGCCGCTATGGCGTGTCGCACACCATCATAACCGACAATGACCGAAAATTCATAGACAAGGAGCTTGTTAAATTCTACACCGGTCTCGGCATTAAACATATCACCAGCTCTGTAGAACATCCGCAAACCAATGGCCAAGCTGAAATTGTCAACAAAGTCATAGTAGTAGAATTGCGAAAACGATTAGATGGCGCCAAGGGTCGATGACCAGAAGATTTATTTGAAGTATTGTGGGGATGCACCCCCCAGTTCACTACAAACGAATCCCCCTTCAGCTTAGTATACGGCGCGAAAGCCATGATACCGGTTGAGATTGGCGCACCATCTCTACGCCGACAAGTATACGATTCATACCAGAACCACCAGAATATGTGTACCCACCTCGACCTATTGTCTGAATTAAGAGACAAAGCACAAATCTATAACATGACAATCAAACAAAGGGCAACCAGGAGATATAACGCAAACTTATGCCCACGATCATTTGTGAAAGGAGACCTAGTCTGGAGAATGGCCAGTAGTGCAAGAAAAAAGGATGGAAAATTTTCTGCCAATTGGGATGGAACATATCGAATACGTGATGATGCAGAAGGAGACACTTACAAGCTTGACCAACTTACAAGAGAAGAGATACCGAATACGTGGAATGTATCTCACTTAAAATTCTATTTTAGTTAACGTGTTGTACCGAACACTTGTAACCTTGGGTGTACTATTTTTCCTCACCTGACATTTTTCCCCAAGGAGGGTTTTGGCCAGGGAGTTTTTAACGAGGCACCCCAAAATTCATGAATAAAACAAAGGGTTTCTTTACCATATACTAACTCGTTATTTAATCTTCACTGCTCAAGTTCCCCACCCTTACCACAGTAAGCGGCCTGGGTCGAACACCCGTTATTTAATTTTAATCGTTTAAGTTCTCCACCCTTACCACAAATAAGCGGCATGGGTCGAACACCCTTTACCTAGTTCTATTTGTTTAAGTTCCCCATCCTTACCACAAGTAAGCGGCCTGGGTCGAACACCCGTTATTTAATTCTAATCGTTTAAAGTTCCCCACACTTACCACAAGTAAGCGGCTTGGGTCAAACACCATTTACCTCGTTCTATTTGTTTAAGTTCCCCACCCTTACCACAAGTAAGCAGCCTAGGTCGAACACCCTTTACCTAATCTTAATTGTTTAAGTTCCCCACCCTTACCACAAGTAAGAGGCCTGGGTCGAACACTCGTTATTTAATCTTAATTGTTCAAGTTCCCCACCCTTACCACAAGTAAGAGGCTTGGGTCGAACACCCGTTATTTAATCTTAATTGTTTAAGTTCCCCACCCTTAACACAAGTAAGCGACTTGGGTCGAACACCCGTTATTTAGTTTTATTTGTTTAACTTCCCACCCTTACCACAAGTAAGCTACCTAGAATGAATACTACAACCATTATAACACTTCATGTGCACATTCCACATGTTTATCACAATACAAAATAAGCGATCTCAACATCAAATCACATTGCACCATGTTCACACCCTCATCGTTAAAGTAAATGCGCTCCTACGATATAAACTATCGGAATCACGCAAACAACAAATATACCACAAACGTTATCCATATTCACAGGAAGATAGAACAATGTACGACATGTAAACATGTAAAAAAAACTAAAGCAATGTACGGATTATTACAGACTTAGGCTTAAAATCAAATAAGAGTCATAAAACATAAGTCTTAAGCTGCTTCCTCATCAGCATCCTCCACCGGCACAACATCGTCAACGTTTGCAACTAGCCCCTCCACCACCTTCTCAGCCTCTTCTTCAGGATTGCTTCCAGCCTCATTTACTAACTCACCATCAACAACATCTTAGTTGACGTCGAATCTACTATCCGATACATCAATATCCTTGTAAAAGAAGGCAGCCTGTCGTAGACACTTCTGAAAACCATTTATAATACAACCCTTGAGATCCTCCAGTTCCAACTCCAATCCACCATTTTTCTCCTTCACCTCATCATACTCAGCCTCAAGCTCCTCTATCATTCCTTTTAGCTTGTTCTCCGAATCAAGGCATCGTACCTTCCATGTCCCTAACCTCTTTTTCTCGTCCAGCCACTCCTCCCTTGCCTTCTTCCAAACAGCTTTCTCCTCTGCATGCTTGTTTGCCTGGATCTTCAATTCCTCCGTCAATTCCTCTATTCTGACCTGACTACCCTCCTTCAATTTCCTCTGGTACAAAGACCCCACCCTACGCCCAATATCAATGTCATGTTACTAAACTCCACCACAGCCTTCACTAGTGCGTTCAGTTCCATGATGTCAATCGAGTTAACTATAGTCTCAGATAAGTTGATTTCAATGTCACGACGAACAATGGTCTCCAGTAACTCGATGAGTCCAGCCTTCGGTCCATTCTCACCAGATGAAGATCCCGACCCCAACAAAGCGACCCTAACCTTCTTCACATCCTCCTACCAAGCCTGGCCGGCAACCCAGCTTTCCTCTAAGAGCCCCCATGCACATGGACTTCCACGAGAGGCTCTTACAAGTTGGGAACTTCAGTGCTCCCAGCAGCCTTCAACCTTGTCGCCTTCTCCTTACGGAGAGCTTGAAAAGGATTCAAATTCTTCTTCCCCATCTGTGCCATATGACCTATAAGCAATAATGAATGCCGATTAGTTAACTCAAACACACTATAACACTTAAAAATACAAAAAGATACCTTTTATATCAAAAATTGGATGAATCGAATCATAAACCCTAACTAAGCCCTTAGTGGGCATCTTATCATTAAACTGCATCATGACATCTACCACCTCCCTGGCCGCCCTTGACAACTCCTCCATCATCATACCCTTATATCGCCAAGGATTGTTGGTCCAGTAAAATGGGAACATAGTCCTCCTGTCATCAATATAAAAATGTGAACGCCCTGCCTGCTTCACTGCCACCTTGAAGAACCCATCCTTAAAGTGTTTAAAGGACTGTGTAAACGCGTCCAATCTATTTATCCTTGGTCGATTTATGAGTGATAGCAAGTTGTTGGCCTCCTTGGCTGAGTATCGAAGAAATAAAGGAAAGAGTGTGGAGAAGGTTGTAAATACAAAGCTTTACACAGCACCCGGAACGCCTGCAGATATGCCCAACTATTCGAATGCAGTTGAGTAAGAGCAACATTAAACAATCGCAGCACCCCCATAGTGAAGTCGTCAAAAGGCAGCCTAATGTACAACTACGAAAAGTGACAGATGTACACGTAGAAAAATTCCTCAGTAGCCCCTTCTTGACGGTGACATACATAGTCAACAACATTGACCCTCTCCAAGGCCACGATATCCTTTCAGGCTCCCCTTTCAAATATAGGAATGCAATTTAGGCACGACTTCAACAACCACGACCATCAGAACAAAGAGTATTGTGTCTGCACGTCCTCGGCCACCCACTCGTATCTTGCCTTCACCAGCCAGTTGCTCTCCGCCAACTCTTCTAGTGGGTCTTCCCTAACTTCGGTCGTCGCCTCCGTAGGAATTCTACCCTCACCACCAAACTGACCCCTTTCACAACTTGTAGATTGACTACTTCCATCCTCCCTTGACCGGTCACTCCCACTACCCGGGCTCAACAAAGAAACACTATCACTAATACTAGACATACCTTTTCTTTTTAAACAACAAGTAGACGGTAAATACAAGGAACATATCAGACAAGATCTCACGCAGACAGATAGCTCCCCCCAAATTTCTTGCAAATGAACCAAAGTAATTTTTTTCTCCCCCGTATTCGTATTTATAACCAGCTTCTCAAAAGTTTCAACTTTTCCCGCCAGAAATAATGATTAGACGAAGCATCACAACAAAATGTGAAATGTCACAACACCCCAAACGACGACACCCCCTGATTAGACCTCTGACATCTATCACCCTTTCACTTGCTACCACCTCTTAAAAGTTTAGCTTTCACACTGTTCATCACACTTAAAGGCTGAGGGACTGGTGTACTGCACCTAGGCGGACCAAAAAAACTACTCTTACTTCCAAATCCTTTACCGCTATGCCTCCACCGACAAAGATTGGGGAACTGGTGTACTGCACCTAGGCGGACTAATAAAACCGCACGGCCAAGCCCGCCTACACATAACCCCGCAAGCAAAATCATCAAGTGAGTAATTGGACAAGCGAAAGCGGTTTAGGCCACCTACTTCAGAAAAAAAGACGACATCTGTTGACCACTCCACACTTAGAACATTACAAACAAGGCCCTTGGTACCAACAAACATTAACTAAGGGTGTGGGCTAGGCCCAAGTCCCAAGCCCAAGCCCATCTAGGACCCAAGCAATGACCCAACCCAAAAGAGGGGCAAACATAATTAAAAACTCTATAAATACACGTGGACCCCAGTAATTAAAGGTATGCTTTCATTAATCCCTTAATCAAGAGCTTTGACTTTTTGAGAATCTTTTTGCTGACTTGATCGTTGGAGCCCTCTCCGTAGGTAACCCCTCAAGGGTCCAGACCGTGTACATCGACAGATGGCATATGCAGACCGAGGAGGAGCCAACTCGCGAGATTGAGGATTGAGGTAAGGTGACATTTGTGTTTTTAACATCTCTTATTTGTTTCCGCGAGAATAACAAGCATCAATAATGAAATGTTGATGTTGAAAATTCAAATTAATCTTCTCTTGCTCATTGAAATCCATGGGATAATATTTGTCTACAAGAGTGCAAATTTTATCAATATTAAAAGCTTTATAAGCATCCTTAGGATCCAAAGCAGATCTTAAAATTAATAACTTCATTGCTAGGTCATTAATTCTACAATTTAACTTTTGTAATTGCTTATCAATGGTAACAAAGAATTTTTCAACTCTCAAATAATGCTCCGCTGTAATATGATATTTTTGGTGACAAGGGCATCCTTGCCTTGCTATATAAGAAGGCCCAAAATTAGGCCCATCAATGTCATGTTTTTCACAAAAAGAAGTCACATTTTTTAATAACTTATCCCAACCATTTTTTCTCAAGTTTTGAGTAAGTCCTTTTGTAGAACAAACTAGACGCACAACATTAACTATATCTTGAGATTGTTGTTGTAATGCTTAACAAAGAACATCTGTTATCCCCATAATTTCTCTCATCAAATACAAGATCAGTATAAACTCAAATAAGGTCAAGCTTTTGTAAGCATTATCAGCATCACCACATTGTGAATAAGTAGATCCATTAACAATTTGATTTTCCCCTTTACCATTTTCAAGCTCATCAATTTCTAAAAAATATGCAATTTCATCTAACTTGGCAACTTGTAACTCATCATGACGTTTACTTGAAGAGCAAAAAATATTGACAATAAAAGTCAATTTTGAAAAGAATTGATGAATTGGAATAACTTCTCTTGATGCAGCAACCAAGGCAAGTTGTAACCGATGAGCAAAACAATGAACATAATATGCATAAGGACAATCATTCAAAAATAATGCTTGTAATCCATTCCATTCTCCTCTCATATTGCTAGCACCATCATACCCTTGACCACGAATATTAGAAACATTAAGATTATGTCAAGATAGTACAACACAATTCATTCTTCAAAGTTAATGTTGTAGTGTCTTTAACATGCACAATATCAAAAAATCGCTCTTGAATAAAACCATTTTTATCAACGAATCTCAAAACAAAAGCCATTTGCTCTTTTTTTATTCATCACGAGCTTCATCGACAACTATACAAAACTTGGAATCCCCAATTTCCTCAGGAATATGATTTTTCACTTTATTAGAAAAAATATTCAATAACTTCTTTTGAATTTTATGTGAAGTATATTTGGAATTGTATGGAGCATTTTCCAACACAAATTTTGCAACTTCATCATTGTATGATGCTATGATTTTTATCATCTCAAGAAAATTACCTTTGTTCCTCAATTCAGTACTTTCATCATGACCTCTAAAAGCACAAGCTTGAAGTGATAAGAAATGAACCGTGTCAATTGAAGTCTTGAGACATAACCGATACTTCATAATTTGATATGAGTTTTGCACTTCCAAAACATTCCTAATGTGCCAATTTTGATTTAACAAGTCTTGACAAGCAGACACTGCAATATTGTGTGGTGAACAAGGATCCTTCCCTATGTGTTTAAGGAAAGCACAATTTTTTCCATTATTACCTTTCCTTCAACTTTAAAAACCTATAAAAAAACACACTCAAAAAGTTAAAACATGTTGGTGACAATCAACTCATTGCCAATTAGAATTCAATAAAAATCAACTCAATTACCTATAACAATGAAAACATCTGAGTCAGGTCGTCCGCTTGAATTTTTACTAAAAAGATAGCACGATAAGCAATATGCTACATCTTTTAATAGTAAATACTCTAACCATGAAGGAAATATGCTAAACCATGTGTACTGAAATCTTCTTGGATGATCATCTTTACTAGACAACGGATAATTTTCTAGATGCCTTTGATATGGACTCCATTTTAGATAAGCCTTTCGTACCTCATCAATTTAATTTGGTGGGTATTGCCAAATTTGAAAACACTTCTCGGGATCACGTTCTAAAGCATTTTCAAATTCATTATATGTAACTTTAGGAACCTTAGAGAGTTGTTTTTCATTTTCTTCAATTTTTGGATTCTCTTGAAGTTTCTTAATTTTAAATGACGTAGATGCATTTTTTTCATCTTCATCACAAGCCTTCCTCTTGAAAAAAGAATCAACTCTTTTACTATTTACCATAATTTTTCTAATATAAATTTGTCACCTCTCACCTATTTACAAAAAGATAAAATTATGAATACCCCAAATTAAATCTTAAAAGCAATACTAAATATTTTAAGAAAACTAATAACTTCTAAATGATTAGCTTCCCTTACCTTATAGTAGATTCCTAATCTTGCTCTTCCCTTACACAACTTCAAAGCCTAAAATAGCTCTATCTACACAAAGAAGAGGTTGATCAACAATTAGAGCATGATTTTATGATCTCTAACAGTTAGAGATATGCCTAGAGTGTAGAAAAGTCACATACAAAAGGAAAACATATTGCTTAAGAAAAAAATGGTAAAAAATGAACTTACTGAAAAGAAGAAATTAATTGGTCTAAAATGTTCCTTAACTCCTCAATGTTGTCGTAGTGCAATTTGATTTTGGAAATAATAAAGAATTGATGGTGAAAATTGAGATGGAAATAAGAGGAGAGAAAGAGATGGAGGCACGGAAGAGAGAGAAACCAAATAAAGAAGTATAAGAAATTATAATAGAAAGTGAAAACGTGATTTTTATATTTTAAAAACCTTTTTCAAACTAAATTAATAAAAATAAAGTAATAATATATAAATATATATTTTTAAATATATAGAAAATAAAATAAAAAAATCGTTGGGATTAATATAAATAAAAAAATAATATATAAAAAATAAAAACTAAAGTTCGTTGGGGGAGTCGTGGCTCCCCTGTCAAACCTATGGTCCATTCTTGGGCGCAAGGGGCTAACTCGTAGGCCCACAATGAAAAGTGCGGGGTGGACTGACATTTTGAGTTCGCTGACCCACATAAGCCCAACCCGCATAACCCGTAGCCCGTGCAGACCTAAGACGGGACGGGCAGGCTGGCCCATTGGCCCGCATAACCTTTTTTGCACATGTAACTTAATACATACTTTTTGCATATTTTTTGAAGCTACACATGTAATTTGTTTACTAGTTAACATTTCATTCATTATGTCACAGATGTGTGAGATTGGCAGTTAAATTTTGCCATAAATTCATGTATGCAATATTTATTTGCAAACTAAAATAAAAACATGTAATTACTCAAGAAAAATGGGCTATCCCGCAGGCCAATGTCGATGCAGGACGAGCTGGTATTTTCCATCCATATTTTTAATGTGGGATGGGTCAATCCAACCTGTATTTTGTAGGCCAAATATGGGACGAGCCTAAATGGACTTTGTCCTCATTGTCATCCCTAATTTCCAAAGTATCAAGGAAATAATTACTAGGAACTTTTTTATAGATTTGCTGATTGGTTGGTACTAGTATTATGTTTGTCGGATTGAATATTTTTTATATTTTTTAACAAAGTAATGATTTTGTTATGAAATTAAGATCTAATTGGTTTGGTGGAACACATTAGAAGTAAGCAGCAATGTGCTTAATATGATGGACTTTTGAGGTTAGTAAATGTAATATAAAATAATTATGTTATTATTGAGATAATTTTATATATTTGACTTTTAAAAACTTACCAATATGCAATGGTGGTGTAATTGGTTATAGGATGATTAATGTAAAATATTTTTGAAAAAGTTGAAGGAAAAATAAAATTCAGAAAACATTGTGATTATTCTTACTCAAGTCAAGATCAAACCAGCAACATGTAATATAATAAAAAAATTTACTACGACTTTGTATTTTATTATGTTTCAAGTCCATGTTGTTTTGATTAGGGCAATGGCCAGCTTCAATGTCTAATTCGTAGAACGGTTTCAAATTATTCATGGATGATGATGTACTGAGCTTATCAAATTCAAAGAAAGTTTAAAACAATATGTTATTTAAATTTTAAAAACTGCTTTAATAGTATAATTTTTATCATGAATTGGCTTGAGTATTAATTAACTATGTTGCAAGCTTTAAATGTAGAATTTATGCATATTAATTCACTATATGTCAAGACGCAAGTTAGTTCTCTGGGTCATCCTAATATACGGAAAAAGAAAGGTTCATGTGTAAAGTTGCTATCAAAAGTGTCTTTAATATTTCAACAATAAAGCAAGTTTCTTTAAACTTTCCATGATTTTATATGTTCAATTCTAATTTATACATTATTTGGTATTTAGTATTGTTGGATACTAGTTTTTCTACCCGTGCAACGCACGGGATTTTTGTAGATGTAATATTTTTTGTAATGGCAATGAATAATGAGTGTTATCCAATAATCTATATGATGAAAATATGATGTCTTTAAAAAAATGGCAATTGTATGATGCATAAAATAAATCAATTAAGAACCTAATAAAAAACATATTGTTGTTGCTTTGAGAAGCATTGTTGCTTTATTTCCTTTTTTCTTTTCTTGTCTATTTTTTATCTGCAACAACCAACAAAAAAATGACTGATACAGATGAGCACTTTATAATGAAGTGTTACCAAATTACACCTCTTTATTCAAGCTATATTCAATGATAACAATTCATGAAGAAGCAAAGATATAAATAAGTTAATTATGTTTATACAAATGAATAAGTTAAAATAAGAATAAAAAATCATCAATTACATACCTATAATGTCTTATTTGTTAAACAACTTCAAAAACTGCTTTGTACACAACGTTTTTAGTTGTTTTGGAACCTGTTTTCAAATGGTTGTATGACTTCAAAAGTGCAGGATATAAATAGAAGACTCACTAAACTCCAACTCAGTTAATGACTGCCTCTGTATAACAATTTGAATAATTTATCATTATGAAGTTTAGGTTAAAAACATAGACATAGTAAAAAAATATCAATTTCAAGTTAGTTAAGTCTAATCAAACCTGATATATTGGTACTTTCAGAAGCATTGTTGTTGTGTTGAATTTGTTTGTTCTGTTGTCTATTTTTTATCTGCAACAACAAAAAATTCACTAATATAGAAGAACACTTTATAAAGAAGTGTTACCAAATTACACCTCTTTGCTCAAGCTGTTTTCAAAATACATTTGTAGAATGAGATGTTACAGACTTACATCAATGTTTAGTACTTCTTGAATTCAACCTTTGTTTTAGACACGTCTTCCTTGTAAGCCTTGCATTTTAAACAATGATTTTGCTCCAGTCCATAATAGAACATGCAATGCTTTGAAAGATAACAATTGAAGTAGAAGCAAAAAGATAAATAAGTTAATCGATGTTTATACAAACGAATAAGTTAAAATCGAAATCAAAAATAATAAATTACATACCTATAATCTCTTCTTTGTCAAAGAGTTTCAAATATTTCTTTGTACACAACGTTTTTAGTTGCGTTCGTGACATTTCCATCTTCATCCAGTATAACTATTTTCAATCCTCTTTTGGTTTTTACTCTAGAAATTGCAACATAAGGATATTGGAAAGCGTTTGTCCTTGACTTTTGTTAATCTTCATTCCAAAGCATAAGGATATTGGAAACTGTCTTCTTTGAAATTTGGAAGGCAACCTTGAATCAGATGAAACTAAATCCATTCTTGGTATAAAAATTCTGCCACCAATGTTTTTTCTAGTAATTACAATTGTAGAGATTACATTCTTGCCTAAATGGTTAACTTGCAATCTTGTGACATTGCAAAGACCTTTCGCTTGATCAATATTTCTCAAGAGCATAATTGGCACACCTATTTTCAACTTCAGTTTATGATTTGGTATCCCTGAACATTTGATATCATTTAAAAATTCAGATGTAAACCATTCAGATTGAACTTCATCTTATTCATCAGATTGGCAAGGTGTATCTGAACTTAAATAAGTTACCTTTTCACCACCTAATAAAGATAACATGAATTCATTTACTTCCTCTATAGAATCATTTGTTGGCCACAAGATTGCTCCATCATCAAAATAACCAGGCTTCATCATGTTAACCACAAATTGAGGATAGACAAATTCAACCAATGAAAGTAAAGGTAAGTTTGTATTTGTAATCAGCAGCTGTTTTGGAATCTCGACCATGAACTCACCATTCTCATTTAAATTCATGTCTCCATCTCCAATCTTCAATATCCAATCAGCAAATTCTTTGATATCATTGGTTGTTTGAGTATCTATTGTAGTACTTAATCTCATGTTCTTTGAGAGTTTGAGCACTTGACAACACTTTCATAACTCAGAATAGTTGATTGTTGATTTGATGATATCAAACCTAGATCCTTTCTTGATAATAGGTAAAATTTGCCTGAAGTCACCTCCCAACACAACGGCTTTACCACCAAATCGTTTGGCATTATTGGCATCATCAACATTTTTCATAATATCTCTTAGTGTTCTATCAAATGCCTTAAAGCACATTCTATTCATCATTGGTGCTTCATCCCAAATAATCAGATTGGTTGCCATCAAAATTTTATCACAGAGACTACCTTGAGCTATGTTGCATGTTGATTCATCATTAATTAACAGTGGGATGCGGAAGGTAGAGTGTGTTGTTTTTCCACCAGGAAGTAATAAAGAAGCAACTCCACTTGATGTTACGTTCAAAACAATCATGCCCTTGCTTCTTAGAGCAGCTAACAATGTCTTCCACATAAAAGTTTTTCTTGTACCACCATAGCCATATAAAAAGAATAATCCTCCCTTTTTTGAAAGAACTGTTGTCATGATATCCTCATATACATGAACTTGTTCATCATTGAGTGCTTTAAACAAAATGTCATGTTCTTTGGCCATGTCTTCTTTATTATATTGCTGCTCATCAACAATAAATCTATTCTGGAATGTATGTAGATCTGAAATATCAAGTTGAGGTAATGAAGGATAACTTTCAAACATCTACCATTTGACATTAGCATTTCTTGTATTTGAAGCAGACAAATCTTCTGTAATTCAGCATATTCAATTTGAAGACCTGCATCAAAAAGTTAATGCAATGAGAAATTATATTTGTATTCAATTAAAGAAATAACAATATATAATACCTGGTAAGTTCATGTCCTTTCTTTTTTGGTACAAAATTCCATCACATAAGACACTCCAAGTAGAATTCCAAACTACATCAGGTTTAGAAATTGTATTCATCGACAACAAAGTAACAAATAATCTTCTAAGTTGATAGCCAAAAGTAAATTCACTTGCTTTTTGATTGCATCAATATATTCTTTGTCGTCAGTCAACAATCCCAAAGCATAGCAAGCTTCTTGGTAGGTTTCATAAAATTGACCATCAATGGTCTTTATGCTGTCATAATCAATACAACATTTTTGAATGGTCAATAATATCCTCAAATAATAAAGGTCTCCAAAGCCAGGAGGAATATAAGTAAGTCTATCAATGTTGTAGCTTTTCTTCCTTGGTTTCCATTCTTTTTCTTTAGCAAACCACACAAATTTGCTTGGAAATTCAGAATAAGTCAATTCTTTTCCTTCTATATAAATTTTGTTAGCATCAAACCAAGCTAGAAACATTGTATTAGCATTTTCATATTTGTTGACGACCCCATTAATATCACCATCATCTTTAAACAAAGTTGATTGTTGGCCACAAAGATGGAATGTCAATCTCTGAATAGGAGGTCATTTGTGATGTATGTCAAAAGCAAATATTCGCCAGGCTGCTTCAAATGGTGATAGATACCTACAATCGTAATACCTTTTAATCTCATCAATAATGCTTGATTTGTCAAATTCTGCAGAGTTGTTGCTTATTTCAAAAGTAGCTCTGTCAGGATCTTTGTTCACATATTTGAACAAATACTTTATTGAATTGGTCTTATTGCAATACTCTGTATTGACATGAGCTTGATAACTCATTAGAAGAGGTGGATTGTAAGGAACATCACTTCTATTGTCAAGCTTAATTCCATTCTTCTCAACAAATCTACCATTATCAAGTATTCTATAGCATGGATATTTTTCTTCATCAATTAAAGTTGAAGATGTGATATTTTTTGGATAAAATTTAGAACATCTAACTTCCTTCATGCACGGTGAATTATATCTTACAGGTCTGCATGGCTCATGGATCATGTAACTTGAAACAACGTTTTCCAATTTGGGGTACAAATCCGCATTAGGCAATTCAGCTGATATTACTTTATCAATATCAGTTGGATTTTTCAATTTGCTTTCTCCATCCAACCACAAAAGTATATGGGCATGAGGTAATCCTCTTTTTTGGAATTCTACTGTGTATATCCCTAGATATATAAAAAAAAGAATGAAATTAGTTGTAAGAATTTCATTTCATCAATATGTATATAATGTATATTATTTGATACAGAACATACATGTAGTGGTTTTTCCAAAGAAATCCTTCTTTTTAAAATCTGTCATCATTTCATCAAACTTCATTTTGAGGACTCTACATACAATATCAAATTTGTCTGAAGCGGGTAACCCTTTGGCCAAAACAAACTCTCTTATTTCACTCCAATTGACATTGCATGTTATAGTAATGAACAATTCAGGATATCCAAATTTTTTACAAATGGCCATAGCATCTTGACAATTGTTGAACATGTATCTGGTACCACCAGTGAATGAAGCATGCAAGACAATACGTCTTCCAATTAAAGAACCTCTTGTAATTCATTAAGAATATCACAACGAATTAACTTATGATTAGCTCTAATGAAAGACAATCGTTGTGCTTCAACAATTGTATAGCAATCAACCAAAAACTGTTGGAACAATCGCCATGCATTGAAAATATTACCAAATTCTATGGATCTTTGTTGTATTTTGAATGCAATAAATTCTCGCAAAGGAAATTTGAACTCTGACCCTTGATTTACTTTTTGAATGAGATTCTCTTATTGGAACATCTTCTTGATAATCATCTTCTCCATATGGAAACATGATAGGATATTGCAGTGGAATGAAAGTAGTGTGAGTTTCATGCAGTCTTGTCAATTCACCAGAATATTTTTTGACAATTATATCTTTGCCTACATCCATATTTGCAAAATCACCAATTATTAGTGCAGCTATTTGTTTCTGCCTCTAAATAATCTTAGGGTGAAATCTGATTTCATATTTTGCAGTGACAAATCTCTAACTCTTCTAAAAGATTTTGCCAGAACATTATGATTGTCAATCATTTTAATAAAATCAACAACCAATGATTCATCTAGAACAAATTCCTTATAGTTTGACCTAAAACATAATTAACGGAATAGATGTCAACAAATGTATTTAAATATTTGATTTAAGCAAGATAAAGCACATGTTAACTAACCTGAAATGCTTCATTTTGTTACTCATTTCATTTTTGGTATCATATATGTACAATTGTGCAAACTTTGGCTTTGATCCATCTTCTGGCAATAAATTGCCAATACGGTGATAGTTCTTTCCATTAAGAATAAATTGTGGTGGAGCAGGACCATTGTTCATTGAAGCATCTATCTTACCACCAATTGAAGTAAATAAAAACATGTTGTTGTATATTCTTATATTCTGTAAAAATAGTATGTTTCTATGATCTTCACCATTTAACAAAGGTTGAAGCAGATTAGGTGGTTTTTTTAATAGTGGAAGTTCCACTTTTCCCTTTTGGTAACACAATGAGAATTGAACTTCCTTTGAGGTGTTACATTTTTCTGCTCTTTCTTCATACCAAAGTTGAGCTTTATAGTATTGGCATTCCAAGCAAGGTTTTCCAATATTGAGAAGTTTTAAACATCATTAAAAAGCATTAGCATGAAATGCATATATTTACTGCCAAATTATGTACAATTGGTGTTCGTTTACCTTGCAACTCCACTTTGCAATACAATTCGTTTGTACTTGTAGTATCTGGTTCAATTGTAGTCAAATGACACACATTAAATTAATCCTTCAAATTATGTAGTTATTCACATGACTAAGTTTGACATTAACTTTACTTTCATGTGTTATTATTGCTAAAGAATCATTTGTTGTGTCTGAACCATTTTGTTCTGTTGTTGTTTCATCATCAAGAAAAAATATGTTTTGAAGTGATTGTATGACTTCAAAAGAATATTTGACAACCTTATTCTTAGAGACAGAATAGGAATCATTTACAACTTCAAATGTGTCACCTATGGAAAAGAATTATTAAAACAATTTACTTACATGCATTATCATTATCATTATGAAGATTGGTATATATCAATAAAAACCTACTTAAATGCACCGCCATTGTAATTATTTCGTCCATTATTTATCTATCTGTTATTGTTAACAATTGTACTGACTAAAAAAATAAATTTTAAAATCTTACTCTCCATGGAATAAAAATAGGTATATAAAAACTTAGGATGAATGTAGAAATATACTGAAAGTATTGTTGTATGTTACAGTAGAAGCTGCAGAATGTGAAGTGATTAAGCTGTCTTTGATTTGATTGTGAAATATAGTATTGGAAGAACATGATATATTGTTTTCAGGCACTGCATTGAAATGAATGTGATGTTATTATTTATTAAAATGAGACTTGAGGCATATTATTGAACAACAAAAACAAATATCACTCACCAATTATTGTTTGAAATATTGCATTCATATTATGAAGGTTGTTCAAGTTCTTCTATACATCTGTAAAATAATTATTGTAAAAAAAGTGAATGTAACAGAATAAACAAAAAAACTTCATTCATTGATATAAGAAGAATTTGTAAAAAATTAAGTTATAAACAAAAGAGTTATTAAGATTCAACTGTTGTAATGGCTTCCTCTGTATAGCATTGTCCAGTAATTTTTCAGATTGACTTGTTTTATTTGTCATTAAAAAAGGAAACATATTTCATTATGCATCTGTCTTGTGAAGTTCCAATCGAAAAAATAAATTTAAGTTAGTTATAAAAAGGAAACCTGATATTTTGCTACTTTGAGAACCATTGTTGGTATATTTAGTTTTTTTTTCTTGCTATCTCTTCTTTGTAATCTGCAACACCAAAAAAAAAATAGACATAGAAATGAAGACTTTGTAAAGATTTAAGAATTTAGAACACAAATTATACATCTTTTTTCAAGCAGTTTTCAAAGTACATGAATGAAATGTGATGTTAGAAACTTACATGAATGTTGATTACTTCTTGCATGCAACCTCCCTTGTAGCACCATCTTCCTTCTAAGCCTGGCATTTTTACAATCCTTTTGATCCATGTCAGAAAAAAAACTTGGAAGACTTTGAAAGGTTATAGTGGAAGAAGAAGCAAAAACAAAAATAAGTTGACTCTAGGACTGCAAAAGTGTATATTGTTTTATTCCGATATTGATGAATGTATTTGTTAAACTTTTTTTTTGGCATTGTACCTCTAATCACTATTGTGGAAAGACAAATATTTGTAATTGTAACAAAAAGCAGTTGCAAGACTACAAAATGTTTATATCAGTAGACAATCATTAAAAATGGAAACAACATGCAGTGTGGACTGTTAATAGATCAGAAACAATGATAAAAATAGGAATTCTTTCATAGTTTTTTTGTTTTTGCAGATAAGAACACATTTCTTTTTTATGTAGGTACAACAACACATGTATTTTTTATGCAAGTACTATATACAATACACCGAAGAGGATAACTTAATAGAAACTTGGTTAAATATTCTATGGTCAAACATTAAGCAATTTTAATTTGATGAATTGTCAATCTGAGTACATATTATCATAATGTCCACATCTTAAAACAAAATACCTTTATACATATGAGACATAAGTATGATAAATATGATTACAGACTACCACAACATAAATGGCAGAGGAATTTCAATAGTTGGATTACAAAAAGTTCAATTCAAACGGCTTTGTTGATACTATATCAATGAAACAAATTTGATAGAAAACAATCATACAATAATTCTATCAAACACACCAAAAAGTATTCTCTGAATACAACAAATGTGTTATTAATACATTTTTTATCTACATTAACAAAATAAGCTCTAAAATAAATTATTATTTTTTGACTATAATATGTCTCACTTTAATACAATATGTTAGCACTTTGACATCCTGATTGTTTTTCATTTGGTCAACTTCAAACACCAGGTCTATAGTTGCATCAAATCCATCAGCAGTACAAAATTTCTTCCAACCACTTCCAATTTTGTTAGACTTCTTTGGATGATTTCTAAACAGTAGCTTGCACTTCACTATCTTGCGCGGTCCATGAAGAACAATGTTTTTAAATCTTCCTTGACGAAGATAATTGCCAAAATCAGCGGACAAATGCTAACAAATTTAATCAAATAATAAAATTAAATATAAGCTACAAAATAATAAAAGATATGAAATATAAATATAAATAAAGAAAAAGATAAATATAAATAACAAATATAATTGAATTTCACCAAATGGCTAGCCTAGCATTGGTATGGATTGAGAAATATGCAAAAATGAAACTTGGGTCCTCTGAAAAGGGGTTCATCTGACGCAAGTCTTTTTAAAAAACGTTCAATAGACAAAGGTTTGCATTTACTGGGAAAAATAGTGATCTAGAAGCAAGAATGACCGACATAACCAAAATAAATAATGTGGCCATCTTGTAGTTCATAAAGGTCCCTTAAATCAGGCCATCCTCCAATTAGCAATTGTTTCTCTAAATTCTTGTTATAAGTCACAACACGTATATTGCCTTCAACATCTGTTAAAGTCCACTGGCGCTTAAGATCATGATCTAAAGAATGGCGAATGCACGATCAACGAACCCAACGACCTCAAAATATTAACATTTTTAAACAAAAAAAAAATAGATTAGTTGAAAGAAAAAGGTTGATATTAATATGAAAATGGTGACAGAAATAAAGAGAAGTGTTTTTGTAAAACAACAAATCAATGAAACTATTTTAAAAAACATACCTTGTCCTTAAGGTGAATAATAGAGAACTGGTATCTAGTCATTCTGTTAATAACTTCATCTTCATTGAAGTTGTTTTCCATTTACTTGGACTTAATCAATGATAGTAGAAAGAGGGTTGGAAGAATGGAGAATCTGTTTCAACTAATGGTTGCGGTGGAATGGACATGGAGATTTATAGCAGAAAAAAGGCACATGAAAAGACGAAACGATTATCATTGGATTTGACAACAGTATTCTCATTATTGCTCTTTTTGGAAAACGGACAAACAATTAAAAGAAAATATAACATAAACAAATAATAATTAATATATGAGTATAGTTACTTTAGAATATTAACTATATTAATAATCATATAATATAATATATAATATATGTAATCTCTAGTATATAATATATATATACTATATATATTAATAATTATATTAATAGTACTAAAGTTAATAGTAGTCAAATACCATATACACCTACCTATATATTATGTCATTAAAAAAATATGAATAAAAATATACAAAAGATACAATACAAAAAGAATATAAAAAAAATCTTTTCAAATAAATTTAAGACCAAGATGAATTACAAAATTAATTAAAATGAAAAAGTTATATCAATATAATTCAATTAAATATTTTAAATTGATACATTATCAAATACTGAAAATTTATTTTATCATTTAAGTAATTCATAAACTATGATAATTAATAAAAATTTAAGTTAATAGAATTATAAATATATAGATATTTATATTGATATTTATTTTTTATGGTTAAGATTTATTAAAGTTAAAGTGAGTACACAAAACAAAATGATTCAAAATTGTAAATGACACCCAATCTGAGACAACTTAAAAACTGTCAACAATTATTTGGTTAGCCAATATAACTTATTTATGAAAATCAAAATAAATAACCAACACAAATTTATAAATTTGTTCTTCATAAAGAAAAATTCATTCGAATGTGTAGAAATTCATGTTAACAAATATTTAAAAATGTATAAGTCTCTGTAGTAACAAGATTTGTAGAAACTTTATGTAGCTGGCCGTCATTTTTGTTGACACAACTTGATTAATGTCAACAATTATTTGTAAACCAGTGGAGAAAAAAATAGAAATAAAAAATAATTAATCAAATATAAGCGCATAAAATCATTAACAAAAAAGTAATAGTTAATTACAAATTAAAGACAGACGGATTCCTAGACATATTACAATCACAAAATACCATCAAATAAATTGTCTTGAAATATAAAAAGCAACATTATCTCTGAAATCAATCATTTCTCCTTTTTAATATTTCTCTTCAGAAGCTTCAATGGAACATTGTCTTCTTCGATGGAGTCAAGTGATACAGTCTTCTTAGCAGATTCTCTCTTAAGTGAATTGTTTGCATCATCATTGGTTGCATTATCTTTTATTAGCTCAAGTGACTGAGAGCCACAGTCAATCGTTTCGTTGGTAAATTTTGCTAATAAATCCTATAATAAATGTTAAAACCAAATAAGATGAATAAAAGAATACAAAATGAATAAAAAAGATTAAGATGTTTTGTATACCTCTCAATATCAATAGTGGACTCATTGACCACACGTTGTTTTTCCCTACCAAACTCTCCATTCCCAGCATATACATCCTTGAATAACGTATTGACAAACATATGAGTAAATATTGAAACATAATTATCATTTTTAATCTACAAAATCAAATTCAAAAATAGATCTTACCACTGATTTCATGGAAAAATCATTGAACTTTTGAATTATATCATCATCAACACCTACTTTCTTCACTCTGAAAGACTATTCAACTTGGAAACACTGATCATTCATACTTTCAACTTTAAACAATAGACTTTTATCCACTAATTGAGCGAACTCCTTTGGCATATTTTCAGAAGCATTAATCTATGAAAAAAGAAGTTAATATCATATTTAAAAAGGTTTTTCCAACTTTTATATATATATATATATATATATATATATATAAGTAAATCTTATCATGACTTTCTAACATATCAGCACAAGATTTCTTTAAAAGGATGGTTGCATCCCTATCAAACAGCAAGAATGTGGTTGAATTTGATGAGTCCATGACTCGAATTTTGATCCTATATCTGTAAAAAGAATAAAAGTTATGAATCATAAAAATTGGAAAGTACAATCACATATTTCAATTGACATTAAATGTAATGCACAATAAGTTTACCTTGTTTATTACACTTCTCGCAAAAAAAACATCTTAGAATATAGATAAACTGCTTTGTTACAAACACAAGTAGTATACTACCAATCATCCTCAGCCAAAATATGCTTAATGGTTCCAAACAATATGTAAGTGGTTACCTTTCAATATAAAAAAAATTAGCCAAAACATTCATCTGAACAACAAAATTTAAAATGTTGATATATCATGACCTCTTTACAATCTTTGAGACCTTGTATGTTTATCCTAGGTCTAAGCATTAAGAAGTCATCTTCAACAGTATGTTTGGAACTTTGCGAAAGCTAAGTTAATCCTTGAGATGGTGATTCAGTGTTCTCACACATTCTGTCAAGTAAAAAAAAAAGGTTACACAATACATATAATCAAAGATATGTTATTTATAAGAAAATGAAGAAGAAATACAATATTACCTTGATTTGAGTTCAGACGCCTCCTTGAAATCAACATTGTACTTAATTCTAGTGCAAAACTTACAATTCTGAACTTGAACCTTATCTAAAATGAAAAATAGTGTATGTGAGACTAACATTGATAATAGTGTAATCAAGAATGTATAAAACTAATAAAAACGTTTTACCTTGAAAAGTTTTAACTTTAGCAAACTGTATACTTATTGCAGCATTTTGTACTTCTCCACTTGAAAGAAAGACATTCAGTTCATCCACATAAATATCAAACAAAGTACATTCTATACGGAACCTAAAAATTCAATAAATGTTAGGTGACATCATTAGTTTCATACATCCCAAAAAAAAATGTATGCAGTAAACCTTAGAACTAAATTACCCATCAACTTTTATGGCAATGCAATTTAACTTTATTGTCTTTCCATCCACTTGCAATTGTCTTTCAGTGCCAACTCCTACCAATGCTCCCAAGATATCTACATAATAATACATCAAATGATTAAAAAAATTATTAAACATATATTAATACCAATAAAAAATACGTAATATAAAAACTATAAATATGAACTTACCAACTAAATAATCAATATCAAATCCAGAGGTGGTCAATAACGACAAAGGTGTGTATTGTGGTTTCATATATGGAACCAAGTTAGTATCCAGCAAAGAAACTTTTGTACCAAACTGGAAATTAATCTTATAAGGGTGGTGTGTAGTTCGGTATATTCCACTATTCGGAGCCACACTGAAATTTTGGATGCCATAAACATGACCTTCAGATATTTCATTTTGAAATTTGTAAATTAGAGTACGTCTAATAGACGCGTGTATTTTACCTCCCTGCAAAAAATGAATATAAATAATATGTTTAACCTATAAATAGTGTTTCTTCATAACAGTGATGGAAAAAATGAAACGCAATATTACCTCTTTGTCTTGAATAATCAACTCCATTGAGAACAGACACTTCTGTTTACTGAAATCTGGAACAAACCATGAACGTATCACCCTAACAATGATATTACAGTTCCCCTTCTCTGGAGTAACTTCAGTTAGCTTCTGGCTTTGCTTTTGAACTTCACAGAGAGACATATTGAACTCACAACAACGATATACAAAGATCAAAACTCAACAAATGAGACCTCATACATATTTATAGATAAAAAGTTTATATTCAGATGAAATTAAAAGAACTAATAAATAAAAAGTTTAAAAGCAAATGTAGAGTTTCAGCATTTTCTTTGGTCAAACAATGCATAAAAAATTGTAAGTTGACGATAAACGTAAGCTTTAATAATAACATGGATTTGGCAATTCTCGAAAAACTTAAGGCTGATATGTTAGTCGGGTATTTACTCTTAAATGGTAGAAGAATCAATAAAGAACAAAAAAAATACAAATTAGGTCTCTGCAAACATTGAGTTGTAAGCTATTGAAAAAGTGATAGGCATATGATGTTAATAGAAATATATACTTTTGACCTACAGATGCATATTTCATACTAACATGTTTTTGTGAAAACTACAAATATCGGCTACTCATGTCAGAAACCATTAAATATTCATATGCATGTATTCATAGGTTATATAAAAGGTGAAAAGTAATACAAACAAATTATGTTGAACAGAAAGCATGTAACAAATTATTTGAAAGTAAATACATAATTTCTTGGCGTGGTGTGTTCCACAGTCAAACATTAATTGTAACACTAATGTGGAAACAATGCATATCTGCAAATACATATTGGTGTAGAAAACATTCAACAAAAAAGGATTGAAGAAAAAAGATGTTATTTCAAAATTGGAGAACAAAAGGACAAACCCTAATCATGTCGACAAAAACATATGAACTGCATAACTTCTGGTATTTTTGTAAACAACAACAGATGAAGTGCATACCTTTGGGTAAGGATCGTTTATAAGAATCCGATGTTGCTGGTGAAAAGTAATTTGGTTGAAAACTTTTGATAACCGCACAAAAAGTAAAGAAAGTCTTGTGCATAGAAAAATTGGCGTCAACAAAATAGATAAGATTTGAATACTAATACAACTTCCTAGAGAAGCCAAGTAAATATCTACTCGATTTAATTTATTAATTTAATTTATTAAAATGATATGACGTACTGCTATGCATTAATTTTTACTAGTGAAAATTGTGGTGCAAGATTTACAAAATATATCGAGTAGTGCAAACAATCATATCATTGCACAGTTTCAAACTCAAAGTTTATAAATTATTAACATTGAAAAAATGAGAATGAGATTTTTGACAGTTGAATATGACATTAAGTAACTGTAAATGTGTTGGAAGCAAAGTAAACTGTCTTGAATAGCGCAAAAAATATAAAAAAATTTCAAAGTGATTTTATTCAACTCTTAAAAAATAATATTTTAAATGATATAAAATTTTAAGAAATAAAAACTCAATGATAAGACATTTTTGTGTCTGAAATTAATTAAATAGCAAAGATATTCAAATGTGGAAAAAAATATGGAGCAGTCTTTAATTAAATGACAGTTTTTTGAAATGGCAATAATATAGTTGAAAATCAAATGACTTAATAAAATAACATAATAATTAAAAGCAACAATAAAGTGCTCAAAATATTCAAATACTATAGTTAATGGATGCTTTCAGTCGCGATGATAATATTTATTTATATTAAACAGAACATTGACATCCTTGTTTGTGTTTTCACCGTCAACCTCGAAGATAACTATATCTCTTGCCTCTATTCCATGAAGGTCACAACCTTTTCCATCCACTGCCTATCTTGACAGACTTAGCTCTTATTAACAACTTGCATGGAACTTGTGCTTTTGGACCGTAAAGCACAATAGTTTACAACTGACTATTGCGAAAATATTTAGCTAAGTCTGAATTCAGATCCTGCAGAAAAACATAAAATTAGATAATATAAAATAAAATTGAACTTTTAATAAAGAATTATAAAAGAGAAAATAGAAAGTTTAGTCATCAAATTAAAAAAATGAAAGCAAAGAAGTTACGAAACCTCACCAAAAGACTTGCTTTGCAGTTGTATTTAGAAAGTCTGAACTCAAAATGAATTAAGTTAGACCTTATCAAAGGAGCATTTGCTCGAACATGACTTCGAAATTTATGAACAACTAACTCTGAACAGTGTTCGTATAAGTAAATTTTGTAACATCCCGACCAGATATTACAGATTTAAAGAATAAAATAAAATAAGAGAATAAAAATTCATTAATTATAAAACAATTTCCCAAAAATGTGGGAAATTTCAACCTTTTATTACTTCAATAATAATTCAAAATCCATGAATATAATCACTATTATAATTATCAAATAGTCCAGTAATATCAATAATTACAACTTGGTTGAAATTATAAAGACAATGTAAAACTTTGAGAAAATCTCGCCAATACTAGCCCCGCTTTGGCTCTACGCCTCACCAGATCCACCTGTAACACCATATGCTCACGCATATCGCGTATACGATCATCGCAAAACACAAGCAGATAGGGTGAGCTAACAAAACAAACATATATACAATACAAGTATATACATACAACACAATCACACCAAAGGAGTTCTATCCTTTGATTTCATAACACATGGCCACAACCATGTTAACCGTGTTCTACGTCCTCTAATGAGTACCTCAAGGTGTCTTGCTGCCATACCTATCGGCCACAACCGATAGAGCACGTGCGAGAAACCATTGCTACGGATCATACATTGTAACTCCAAGTGGAGTTCTCAAATACGAACATAGTTCGTAACGTCTCAAGACTACCAAACTCGTCTGCTAATTACTGAGAAGGGCAATCTATCTGGACCCATCCGTACTAGCCACAACCAGCACACTCACACCGGTAACACTCGCCAACCTGAGCTCAACTCAAGGATTCCTCATGTTCATCCGCCATCCCGAGCTCAACTCGAAGGATGTCATTCCGAGCTCAACTCGAGGAATGCCACGTGCTTAACCCCTATCCCGAGCTCATCTCAAGGAATACGTTCTGAGCCACAACTCAAGGAACACTAGTAAGCCGACCTTTAAGGTGTCATAGAAGCCTTGTACATCACGCACACAAAAGCAAGTGCAACGCCCATTTACTACAGCACCATCGCCTGGCGCAAACCACGAGACGCCAAGCGCATTGGACTTCTAGACTGCCTAGCGGGGGACACGTACTGCCAGGCGCCAAGCGCCTCTAGTGCCCACTATTTGCAAGTGTTGCCTGGTGGAACGCCCCTTGCTGCCAAGCGACTGACGTTCCAGTTCTCCTTTGTTGGTTAACTTCTGCCTGGCGAGTCACATATTGTCGCCGGTACCACACCAGTACTCGCGCAGTACTGATTCTGGTTTGGATTCAGGTGTTGTATTCCATTCCCTTACTCACATATTTACTCCACCAATTCAGTCCTTATGTCTTGGCTCAATAGAAGCACCTACAGTACACTATCATATCCATAATTACTATACACAGAATTTTACATTCGCCATCATCTCCTTAAACTCCTAAGTAACTTCTATTCTTGGGTTATTTCCATACTTTATACCGTTGATACAAGCCAACCATCACAGTTAACTTATAATCTGGTTTATCTTGAAAGATAGATTTATCCCATGGCTAACAAATTCAAGCTTATCCATTTATCTATTATATAAGTACTTATGAACTCTTAACTCTCACAGTTCTAGTTTTTCACAATATGTTCCCTATATCGTCTAACTAATTTCTCCCTACTTACCATGCCTCATGGCTTAATGTCCTAAAAATACCCATATATCACTAATTCAACTTATTAACCTTTATCACAAGTTTCAACTTATGTCAATACCTATAATACTTCCAATCTTTTTAAAATTCGTAAATCAGATGATCATCAAGAACCTCCTAATCACCATAGAACCATAAATTCGCCAAGCTCACAGCACTGATACGGCGCTTGGCGGCAAACTGAGTGCCGGCAGGCGATTCCTTTGATTCCAGGAACCCAAAACTCTTCATAGCATCTATGAACCTTATCCCACGCACCCAAATTTGATTTCAATCAATTTCATAGTTTCATAGCATAAGGTTCCCATTCCAAACACATTCATTCAGTCTTTCTAGTGCAACTAAACCACCAATTTTTCCTTAGGATCACAGAACCCCAATTTACAACCCTAAAACATATCCCCCACTGTTCCATTCAATTATGCCCTCAAATACGTGAAATTAAACATCGTTTGATATCAAAAACATCCTTTAACAATTACAGTTAGCTTTCCTTCCGATCAGAATTACCCTAGAACCCAAAAAACACCAAAATCGAGCCAACATGGCTCGTATCTCCTAGCGGGTGTTCATGACCACCAAGCAACTCAAACAGACCCTAAAAAATTGGGTTTTTAAGCACGCGATGCCTGGCGGTCGGAAGCTTACCACCAAGCAGTTCCACTTTAGGAACCCAGAAATAGGCCAACAGTGTATGTGCCGCCTGGCGGCCATGCATAACCCACCAGGTGGTTTTTGGAAATTTTCCAGAAACCAGAATATTCGAGCAGAAACGAGAAATAGTCATGCATTTCACAATATAAACCATGCTCTTCAGACTTAACATACAATAGAACGTGTAAAACTCCCTTGACCTGGTTTCCTTGCTTTCAAATATAGTGCTTGAGTCCTTTTCTTGATCATCAATGGCTCCTCTAAGTTCTTCCACTGTCCAACCCCTCAATTCCACTCCCTAAACACTATTTCTCTCTGATTTCGTGCACCTCCCAATACTCTCAAATGTTCAGACTCAAAACCCTTCTTCTCTCTCAATTAGCCTTTTAATGGTGTCCTTAATGTTAGGTTTATGACCAAAAGCAAAAATAAGGCTTAATGGTAGTGTTAATTACCATTCAATGGTTCATTATAGTCTATTTTTCAGCCACCCTTGGCTGCTCCTCAGCCATCTAGGGTTTCCATGCCCTTTCACCTTCACGCCAAAGGAAATTTTGGCAAAAAGAAAGTTTAATTTAGGTTCACCAAGGTTTGAACCCATAACCATGCCAATGCCAAATCAATGCACAACCGTTTAAGAAATTCATATTTCTTGATGATTAATATAATTCTATAGTTATCTCATCATTCCACATGATCATGCATTTTATAAAAATTAGTAATAAATTAAATAACACACAAATGGCATACATAGGTCTCAAACCCAAGTCCTCTCAACATAACTAAGTACTCTCAATCACTTGATCTAGTACTTTTCCATGTCACATGAATCAATATTTAATGTCATAAAGGCTCCCACTACCCGCATTTATTAATTATTTATTTATTTAATTAATTAATTATCACGGGTCTTACAAATTTCAAAAGAAGAATATCCAGAATGTCTTAAGAAACAAAGTTTCGGTGGTTGTAACTGATAAAATTTTCTTAAATTAGACCAGCCTTCAGTAATCCTTTGATTATGAATATCCATGTTGAATGTTACGTGGTGAAGATTACCCTTCTTATCAGCAATAGTCCAACGTGAAACCAGTTATTTCCCTAATCTAACCATAAACAATCGGTTGACGAATCCAAAATCTTTGCCAAAGTACGAAGTTCATACAGAAAGAAAAATCAGTTACAAAAAGACAGTGAAAATAATGGTAAATCATTTCATGTGTAAAATCATACAAACCTGGTCTTCGAGGAACATAGTAAAACATCCACCCTTAAACTTTGTCGCAAACATGGATTGGTCACCAAGTATGGATTGTGTAGTCGCCATCTGTTAAATTTGTAAAATAAATTTGTTTCTTTATGGAAAAAGTGACGAACTATCAATGAATAATATTTCAAAGATGTTAACCATTGAAAAAGAAATCGTGATTCATTGAGAAAATGAAAAAAAAAATAAAACTTTTCAGACAGAGATTGAAGTAGATCGTAATGGAGTTACAAAAATGGTGTTTAAAGGATTTGAACATGTGTACCTTTATAGAAATGATATCTGCGAAAATGATTTAGGAATGTAATGGCGCAGAACTAATCGGTTGTTGGTCATGCAATGTACAAGAACTGTGAATTTTGAAACAGATGATGAAGGACGTAACTGAAGTGTAAAATTTGAAGATACAGAGAAGAGAAATTTTGAGATGAAGGACGAAAATGAAGTGTTAGATGTGAAGACAGAGAAGAGAAATTTAGAGATGAAGGACGAAAATGAAGTGTGAGATGTGAAGAGACAGATAAGAGAAATTTTGAGATGAAGGACGAAAATGGAGTCTGAGATGTGAAGAGACGTATTTCATATTTTGTATTGAAAAAATAAAAGTAGCAATTGAAATATCAAAGCATTGAAATGATTATTATCTTAGGCAGTGGAAATGATAATGAAAGAAAATTATACACACTTGCACCGTCACATATATTCGGATTTCATTTTGATTAATGGATTATTTGAATGTTTTAATTTGAATCAGATAAATGATAAAAACGTGTGGGAGATGATGGAGCAGTTCAAGTATCTAGAACAATGCTTTAATGATCATTATTTAGAGTAGTGCAAATAATAATGAAAAATATTGATTGACACGTTTATTCATCATTGATTGCAAGTTTCGTTTTAATGCATTGGAATACAATAGGATTTTGTAATAGGAAGAGGTTTGCACTGTGTCGTGAGCAATGATAAATTTTATTTCCAATGCGTTGCAATATTTCATTTTTATTTCATATTTATTAAACTTTTAATATCTAAACTTGACGTCAAATGATTTATAATGTTTAGGTTAAATGATTTTAATAAAAATAAGTTAATACCTAATATTTAATGTATTTTAGTGATGTTTACATTTTGAGTTTAAATGGAAACATAATTAATTATTATTATTTGAAAATATGTTTAACATTTATTTATAGATATTTAGACTTTTGATTTTCAATGATTAGATTCAAGAAGTTTTCAATTTGATTAATGACTTTGAGAAAAGTATATAACATGAAGAGAAAAAAACACATAACTTCATATATATATATATATATATATATATAAAGTTTAAATTAAAACACGCATAACTTCATCTATATAAGAATTTAAATTATAATTACATAACTTCATATATATATAT
>Ga0214545_1000156_pt1 | contig 84271 bp, 44 predicted proteins | sample CNSS4metaG_FD_160064 | JGI IMG/M metagenome (GOLD analysis project Ga0214545, IMG submission 160064) | Root nodule microbial communities from cowpea collected in UCLA plant growth center, Los Angeles, California, USA - CNSS4 | ecosystem: Host-associated > Plants > Roots > Nodule | place: USA...
TACATCCAATCGTACGAGAATTAAATTATAGAAATTGTTATATTGTTTTCCTATAAATTTGAATAATTAATTTTGTTTTAATAATTTGTTACTATAAGTCAGGTTTATTATAAAAACAGGTGAATGTGGAGAAATAGTTATGATAAACTATATTATTTGTGTTTTGAATTATATTATTAATTATAATAAATTTAGTGTAAAAATATAGAATGTTACTTATGTATGTAAAACACTTTTAATTTTTTATTAAAAAAATATAAAAATGAAAAAGTAATCGGTTATTTGTGGAAGAGTATAGTCGAAATCAAAGGGGAATTCTTAGCTCATTCTTGGAGCTCTACACGATTTTTCCTATCCAATTTGCTTGCTTCATTTACAAGCACAACATTACAATGTAATGTTGGTTATTGTTTTCATCACTCCCATTTCAAATACATTTTTCTTTCAATTTTTTCTATCAATTGCCGTCTCTATATTAAACACTTTTTATCATTACAAACAAAACAACATGTATATAAAGCCAATCATATTTCAACACACAAAAGTTAATACAATTAGAAATGAAATTACCTCAGCAAATATGTTGACAGTCACCTGAATCCAGATGTGTGTCATCAATTAACAATAATCTGCACGGAACCCATAAAAGTTCATAAGAATAGAAACAAAAATTCAAATTTTATTTTCTATCAACCTTCAAAACTCTCCTCATTTCTCTGTTTCTAAGAGTGTTTTTCAAAAATGAAATGGTTCAGAACATACTTTCACGATAAAGTTCATGGATCTACTTCCAATGAAGTAAATCGCAGCCGTAATAGCCAAAATCAGCATTGTCAGTTAAACATGAAAATAGCGAAAACTTGTAAAATGAAACAAAGAAAGTTAGGATTTAGGTTTACCCGTTCTCCTTGTAACCTCTGCAAAACCGATTTCAGTAACAATATCAATCCCATTTACTTTCTCAACTTTCTGATTCGCAGATCTGAAAACATCTCTAAGAAGAAATCATCCCCAGATCTCATTCTTTCCCTATTTCTCATTCTCTCTCTATCTCTCATTCTCTGTTAGCTTTGATTCCCAAATCCCTCAAACAGACCAATTTAAATTCCTTCCATCCAAACCTTATTTTAATATATTATTTATTGTTTATTTATTATGCTATAATTTATGACGCTAAAAACAAAAATACAATTTTTTATTATATTAAAATAGAGATGTGACTTTTCTTATAGCTGCCATTTCCTCTGTTTACGGCTTTTATGATGTCTCTCTTCCCTTTTCTGTTTATCTTTTTTATTTTACTTCGTCAAACAAAAAATAATCATAAATAAATAACCTCAACTTCTATGATGTATAATAACCGGTTTACATACATAATTATGACACGATTGCATACATTAAAGAACCTCACCCTACAAAATAACAATAATAAAATGCCCGTAAAATGACGCATTTTTTTGTCTACACTAGTTGCCAAATCATTAAATTAAGAAGAACAAAATCCTTTTAAAGAGTTTTCAATTGTTTTGGGAGAAAATTTTCATTCGAAGTAATTTTTTCTTAAAAAAAATCTATTCATCGTCTATTTATAATTTAAAAGAAATTATATATTAAACTCAACATGCATCTTTAGATAACTTCTTTATATAACTAATGCAAACATGGGGCAAATTTAAATTAGAAGTTTAATAGTGAAGTTAAGAATTGTGAAAACGAGTTAAAAATGTGAATCTATTTTAACATATTACAGTGATGATGTGTTTAGTTTAAATCAAGTTTTTTATAAATCAGGTTTTCTCTGACTTTTTTCTGTATATATCTCTTTCAAACACAAAAATTAGGGTAATGAAAACTAATTTAAGTTATTTAACCTACACCATAATTAATAATTCTAACAATGAATGTAGTTGTATAAAACCCTATAATAGATTATGTTAAATAATTGTTATGATATAAATGAGATTGATTTGGAATGAGAAAAAAATCATTTAGGTGTGGGTGAGAAAAAATTGTGAAGAATCGATAGAAGTTTCTTTAAAATTAACATGTAGAATTACGGTAAATACGTTTAAGATGAGTGTTTTTTTTTTCTATATTAATTAGTTTGTTTGTTTATATGCTTTATTTTGTGATAATATGAAATGCTATGATTTTATTTTGACAAAGTAATTTAAATTTTTTTCACATTTTAATATCAACGCAGATTTAGATTAATTCATTAAAATGTATAAATTACAAATATAATTAAAAATTAATCGTGATTATATTATTATTTAGAAAAATAGTTATTTTAGCAAGTATTATTAATATATTTTGTTTCTTGTATAAGAAAAAAAATACATATTCTTAGTATATAAATTTTAAGTATGTTAAAATTGTCTCAACGTTGACGGATTCAGGTAAGTAAACAAGTGTTTGATTTTTAGTATTTCTCAAATGTATTTATTAAATTAATATGTCATAGATATTAAAAGAATAATATGAATTTTGAATTTACAACAAAAAAATAAATGTTTCCTTTATAAAGATATTATATATGAATATCATTATTTTTAAGGAACACATACGATAGTTACCAAAATTAAAACAAATTTTCAATTACATTAATCTTTAACAAAATGTTCAAACAAAGTTAACAAAATTAAAAAAAAATTACTAAGACCGTAACTTTGTTACATTGCACTATTCTTGTTATACAAAATGTACTAGTTCTCATTCATATTTAATATAATATTTTAAATTGTGCAATGTAAAAGACAAATATTTATTTTTATATAAACAAATTTATAATAAATATTATAAATTTTATGTGCACAACGTACACCATAATTGGAAACTCTAAGCGGGCGACAACATGAAACCACATGTAGCAGAACTCATTGACAAAATTGAAAAACTCTGCAATGAAGGGCATCAAACGGAAAGTGTCTCAGTGCCTATTCCTTCAACACAAGAACAAGAGGGTCCTTCAAGTCATACAATTGCGCAACGTCGAACCAGGAGACCATTCTCTGTGGATGAGGTAGAAGCTCTTGTGCGCACGGTTGAATTACTTGGAGTTGGGAGGTATGATGTTATCAATAATATCAGTATCAGTTTACCTGTATGTGAATAAGTGAGTTTCTAATAACATTTATACCATCATGAAGGTGGCGCGAGGTTAAGCTACGAGCTTTCTCGAATGTGGACCACAGGACTCCTGGAGATCTAAAGGTATGATAGATCTTTGTTTTGTTTTTTCTTACTACAATTTTTATTAATTCTAATTTGATATGCACAGGATAAATGGAACACATTAGTGCACACGGCAAGAATTCCCGCTGAACGAAGGAGGGGTGAGCCCATACCTCAGGAGCTCTTGGATAGAGTCTTAATTGTTCATACTCTTGGATAGAGTCTATATGGATAGAGTCTAGAAAACTGCTTGGTATGTAGGTATATTTGTTAAAATAAAAACAATTTATCTTATTCTAACTTTTGAATAATGATAGTGAAGTATTTGTATTCAAAATTGCTTTGCATTTATAATTAACTATGCAAAATAATTTATAATTAACCATGCAAAATAATATTGAATATTAACTGTAATTATGATCACGACTTAAAATAATATTTTACTTTCTCGAGGATTAAATGAAATCTTAAATTGATCTTCATATCCATACCTTTATATATAGAGTTACTTGAATGTGATAAAACGTAGTTCTTATCAATTATGGAGAACTTTGGACAATTACTTGATTGGCTGTCAACCTGTTCTATCTTTGTGAATATATAGACTTAATAATATATACTCATTTATAATTGTTCATTGATGTTAAGGGACTAACGGTAACAAGCAGTTTTTGTATTTATGTTCTGACCTTTATTTGAATATGATGTATGTTATGAATATGTTTTTGCAGGTATTTAGATGGAGGTGTTATTAAGTTTGATATAAGCATTAACGCCAAGAAGGTTATCTGAATTTTATGAGCTAATTGAGTGCTTTAAACTTATGAATATTGTGATGTGTAGTTTATGAAGTTTTATTAGTTGTTCTTGAACATTTATGTTATAGAGTGCTTATTACATGAAATTATGAAATATGATATGTGAATATGGTGATTGAGTTGTGTATGATTTGTGGGTATGTTTTATAGAGAAGTGATGAGGTTATAAGTATGAAAGAAAATCAGTGGAATGAGATGGTTAAAGTTAGATTGCATCTTTGTTTTGAAGTGTTGGATTCTGAGGAAATGTGAAGATGGTAAGAGAGTGAAAGTGGATCTTCATGGAATGGAGTGAGAAAGTTGATTTGAATTGTTTGTTGCATAAGGGTTGTGCTTCTAAGGAAGAAGTGCAATCCTCACTATTAGGTTGTTATGCATTGGCTATGGATATGTGTTGGTCAAAAATTATCCTATACTCTACTAGGTTTACAAACTCATATAGAGTATCGTGGTCTAGGTGGTGGGAGTTAAAGGAGGTTCTTATGGCGGGATTAGGGGTGGGACCACTAATCTGGCGATGCTATAAGTAACTTACCATGTCCAAAAGAAATTGATTCATGTTAGTTAGGCCGAGTGGAGCCAGGGCCTTTGCCGTAATCCACTTTTTGTTAGGCCAAGTAGAGCCAGGGCCTTTGCCACAATCCACTTTTGTTTGAGTCAATGCATAAATTCGGATAATTGAGTCTAGAGAGTATGCAATTATATGTTTGGTATTTCCTTTTATGAATGCTTGAAATATGCTATTTTATAATGTAACAAGTTTATCTGTTATATGATTATTCTTTTATAAACTATCTTACCATTGCCCTTTGTGTCTTTTGTTCTTTGTCTTTCTTTTGCGATGATCACCTATTCGGTGGTAGCAGATGAGATTGCAAGTTTAGAGGCACCTTTGGAGAATGAGAAACCATCTGTTAGGTTAGTGGAAGGTTTCTAAGAGTTTTAGTAAGTGGTTAACGTGTGTATAGAGCTTGATTGGTTTTAGCTGGTTTGTACAAATGATATATTTTATAGTCCTATCTTTTGTAAGACTGTAATGACATATTTTATACAATGAATATCTGTTTTGAATATTATGATGAAATATCCTAATTTATTAATTTTAAGTTGCTGAAATTGGGATGTTACATGATTTATGATTTATGATGATGATTGAGAAAAAGAAAAAAAAAAGAGCATAAGGGAGTGAACTATAGTTGCTGATTATCAAGAAATAAGAACATTGGCTTATGAAAGTAAGTGAAAAATTAAGAGGATACGATGAAGTGAAAAATATTGAGACGGGTTATAAATAAATCTTCAGAAGTTTTTCTTTTTTAACTTTTTCATTGCACGGTATAAAAAAATAAAAAATGAAAATTAATTTATTTGACGGTGCAGAAAGAAGCTCCATCGGTCTTATCATCTTTTCATCTCATGGCCCATTAGCCCAGCCCGTACTTGTATGAATAAAATTTCTATTTTGTTTTTTTCTTTTCCATTTTGGTTTTCTTATGACGTAATTTGGAAGTTAAAAATTATGTTTTGCTAGAATTCCAAAATGAGTTTTTCTGAACATATATATTAGTTTGAGCTTTTTGAATTTAAATAAAAATGAAGATAAACAGTATATATAACAATATATATATATATATATAGAAGTGCTCCTTTTATTATTTTAGTTTTATTCATAATTATTATTTTAAAAGATAATTATTTTATAAATAATTTATTTTTAATTGTTATTTTAAAATTCTTTTTTATTTTTAATAGTTATTTTAAAAACATCTTTTGCCTATATATTTTATTTTTTAATATTATATTTATCAACTATTTTAAAAATTAATTATATATATTTTATTGATCTTTTAACTTTAACTTTTATAAAATTAAAAAATGTAAATGCACGACAACAAAATTGTTTTTGCTAGTAATAGATAATAATTTGTTTATTTAATATTAAATGGTAATTACGATAATTGATAAAAGTGAAATTTAGACTTAAGTTTTAAATTTGTTATAAATTTAGAATTTTTTTAATGAATATTTATTGATCAAGTATAGAGATGTCAAAAAAATTCGTACCTGCAGATATCCGCGGATAAAATTCGTAGCGGGTAGGAAACAACTATTAAAAATAATACTCGCTACCTGCGGGTACGAGTATTTTTGATACCCGCATGTTAACGGGGCGAGTACGGGTATCATAGTATCCATACCCGTGGATACCGTACCCGCTAAACTTTAATTCACAAAAATACACATATATATATATATATATATATATATATATATATATATTAAAAAACATTTTAGTCTAATTTTTTCTAAGTTGCATATTTTGTCTTCTGTCTTCATTTTTTCAAACTTCAAGTATTGGTACGTTATTTTCTTCCAAGTACACCCCTTGACATTCTTTGGACATATACATCCTATATAGACAATGACGTTTATGGTTTGCTTGTTGTCAGTGATGGAATCAAAATAAGAATACTTGGCATGTAACAATTGAGGTTTTATCATTTGTTTATTTTTTAAGAATCCGTTGGAGAAAGGGACTTTTTGATCAAAATCTATAACAATATATAAAGGGGATTTTCCTTTTTGTGTCCACTTTTCAAAATATCGATTTTATCCTTTAAATACAATAATTTATTAAATTTTAAAAAATTGACCGTTACTTTTACAAACTTTTTATAAAATCAGATATCTGGTTCTTCTCTTCTTATTTATTTATCAATGATTATTCCTTTAGCTGTTCTGATATATTTCACTTTATTTTTAATAAATATAATTTTAATATATATTAACTTAATAACATTATAATATTATCGCCTACTAATATAATATCACACATATTGCATACACACAGATGCGATAACACTTGTGTTACGCTAGTACTAATTAAAGGATTTTCATTGTGTTTTGAATGTCATTTTATATTTACTTTTATAATTATTTGGACAGTGATGTATTTTATTTTATTTTATTAGAATTTATGATTAAATATTTATTTTTTAAATAATTTTGTAAATATCTGCGGGTACTCGTGGATACCCGCGGATATGAAAAAAATAGGCAGGTACCCACATAACAGATACCCGACATATATGGGTACGGATACGGGACGAACATTTACCCAGCGGGTAGGGTACGGGAAAGCTACTACCCGTTCCGTACCCGCCCAGTTGACATCCCTAGTCAAGTACACACAGATTTTATACTTTTCTATTGAATTTTTTTATCATTTAACTTCTTTTACTTTTATTTTATCATGTCATCTTAATTATTTTTACATATTAAGAAATATAAAATGTTGTAGTTAATATAAAATAATATTGTAATTAATATAAAACGATAAACGAATTGTATTACCCTTCATTCAAAATATATTAGGTGAAAAAAATTATCATCATCACTACATATTATGACAACAAAGTCACTTAATTGTTGCAAACAATAATATAAAAGTCATCAACAAATGTAAGAATATCCTGTTTTCAACTAAAAAGTCACATGACTTGTTATTTATTTTACATCAATTGTAATATTGTTTTAAATAAACCACAAAATCTCAATTCTTTACAAAACCTCAACATTTCTTAATGAAAAACCTCTATATTTCTTAATGGGTAAAAACAAGTAAATTAAATTATCAATGAAGATAACAATCATCACTCAATTAAACGAAAATAATTCAAAATGAAGAAATTATGAAAAAACTTAATTAAAAACATCAAAATTTTCAAAGATTTGAAATTAATTAAACAGATAACTAAAATGACAAAATAAAACTGTTACAAAAAAAATCCAGCTGGTAAAGTAATATCCATTTTAAGTAGTACAATTCTAACTTTCTGAAAATTCTGTCCCTTCCCCCCCACCCCACAGTGGATTTTAGAGCCTTACAAATTTGTAGTAGTACACTGAGAAATGAACCTTTTATCTGCAATAATGGATTCAATTCAACTTTGTCTAAACCTATAGAAAAACAAGGTCTAATGAACAAATAACATGGTCTCAACAACATTTTTTATGAGCTTGAAGCAATGAGAGAGTAACCGACCGAAAGGTCACGGTCCTTTAAAATTTCACTTGGTTATAATCGATTTCTAATTCTGAAGAAATATCGATAAGATGCTGATCACTTTAAATTCAATATCTCAACAAGATGTGTTGTATCATAAGGAAATTCAAATTCTCCTCAAATGCTTCCTCAAATGCTTTCTCCAAACACAGCATAAGCTTAAAGCTAATATTAGTACATAGTCCAAATATAACTCTTGATGCAAAAAACTTGAAATTTCTTTCTAGTTAAATGGGGAAGAATATCATCGGCAGTAAAAAAAAAAAAAGATATCACGGCGTGATATTAAAGGTTGATTTATAAGAATAAATTAAAAATGACATGTCATAAAAGACGGGATTACATGTGACAGATAAGTTCTTGTATGATCGTTCTATAAACTCATAAATATAATGATTCCAAACAGCAGAAATCGTTGTCACAGAGGATTAAGATATGGCAACTATACAGCAACTCTTCCCTGGATTAAGGAGAGAACCAGCAGTACTAAGAATTGACTATTTCTTTTTGGTGAATCTAAGAATTGACTTTAAGTCCAAACTTAAACTGCTACCTGTTCAGGGACTTCTGATTGCTGTTGATGTGATTCCTCAAATTGAGAACCTACTCCTGACGATGGGTGATACGGTCCAGTCACGTGAGAAGATGGTCCTGGGGCTGTACGATAAGGCGGTGACATTTTAGGTGAGGCTCCATATGAAGGAATATATGACCCTGATACCGGAGGAGCTGGACCAGCTGGTGGATGGTGTTGTCCAACCATCGGAGGGGACACTCCAGACGATGGATATCGTGGTTCTGACATTTGTTGGATCCCATGTCGTGTTCCATAAGGATGATATCCTGCCATTTGAGGTGGTGTATAATGCTGGGCTGTCATTTGCGGGGCTGCCCTGTTCGTTTGAGAAGGAAGTTCGGATGTAGTAGGGTGGTGAGGTTGTCCTGGCATATGAGGTGAAGGTCCAGGTGCTGTCGTGTGAGGCCCAGTCATTGGAGGAGAAAATCTCCATGAAGGTTGATGCATTGGCGGGCGTTCGTGTCCCGACACTTGATGTGGAGCCACATAAGGTGAGTTATGTGGTGCTCCGGCCATTTGAGAACGTGGCAATTGAAACCCAGAAGGTGGATAATGTGCTCCAGTCATTTGAGGAGAAGGAGGTGTTGGACTCTGTGGCGCCCTTTGTGTTGGAAACCCAGAAGGTTTAAGTGTAGCTCCTGACATCTGAAAAGGTGGTGGTGGGTGCAGTTGAGCTGCCATTTGTGTGGTGGGAGGGCCAGAATGTGGGTTATGTGGCGCCCCTGCCATTTCCGAGGGCGACCTGACCGGTGGTCCACGGTAAGCAGGTCTTGGAGGGGATGGACGAGGAGTATATGCAAATCTGTTGATATCTAGCAGCCTTTCAATCTCGTCACCTCTCCCTGCTTCCTTAAAAACCTCGGTAACAGATTCCCGCAAGGCAGAAGTAACCCCAACACCATACCTCATAACCTCATCCAGCAGCTCTACGCTTTTGTCCAATAACCCATGAGCACAAAGTCCCTTGATTACAACCTCATAGCAAGTGGGGTCTGGTTTGGGATCTTTCTCTCCTAATTTACTCAAAATCTGAGCACATTCACTGGCCTTACCATTCTTAATCAATTTATCAAAAACCGTGTTACCAAAACCAGCAACTACCCTAAGACCAGCATCCGCCATTCTGTTGAACACTCTGAGAGCATCATCGATCCTCTCCATTCTCAAGTACGCTTCAATCAAAGTTCTGTGAGTAGGAACATCGGGGCTCAAAGACTTGGAGCACAGTTCTTCAAACAGGGTCTCAGCTTGGGAAAGCATCCCATTCTCACAAAACCTAGCAATGATATTATTGTAGCCTGCAACGTCCATGGCAAAGGGCTTAGAATTAGGTTTAGTACCAACCTTCTTAAAAGTTGCAAGGGCCTCCTCAAAGTTTTCGAGCTTAAAGCACTCATTGACCATAATATTGAAGGTATCAGAGTTAACAGCTTGGAAATTGGGAGGAGTGTGATTGTCGAGCATATGATCAAACAAGGCCCAAGCCTCAGTTTTCCTGGCATGCTTGAGCAAACACTCCAACAAAACATTGCAAGTGGCAGGGGTCATCCTAAACTGGCGCTCCAACAAGGACCTGTAGGACTCCATGGCTTCCTTATCCCTACCCTTTTTGAAGAACCATTCCATGAAAGTGGAATTCACAACCCCGTCATACACCAGGCAGCGCTCCTTAAGCTCGTCGAAGAGCTCATTTGCCTTCTCCAAATTCTCCAGTTCGAGAAAGCCTGAAATGAGGTTGTTGTAGACGAGGGAATCGGCGCCGTGGCCCTTAGTGAGCATCTCGCGCAAGAGGTCGACGGCTTCGGAAATGCGACCGGCTTGGATCAAACCTTTGGTGAGATGGCGATAGGTGACGGGAGAGGGACTGAAAGGAGCGTTGGCGAGGACGTGGCGATAGACTTCAAGGGCCACGTCGACACGACCCTCGTCGCAGTGGGTGTTGATCACGTTGTTGTAAGAGACGATGTTGGGGACGATGTTGAATTGGTTGAAGAAGAAGTGGAAGAGGGCAATAGCCTCCTCGTACCGCTTCGACCGGTACATGGCAGCGATGATGGCGTTACAGGTGAAAACGGTAGGCCGTGTCACCGAGAACACCGCGTGTCGGGCGATGGCGGATGCCGCCTCGAGGTCGCCCGCGCGGATGAGGGACTGCACGCGGTTGTGGAGGCTCAACCGGGGGCCCACGAGCGCCGAAGTGGAGTCTGGGAGGCGAGGAGCGTTCGGGTCGCGCGGAGGGCCCTGCTGCGGCGGAGGACGAATAGCATTCAGGGGAGGCTCGATGCGCAGACGCCGCTTCCGTCGCCGGCGCTCGGCCGCAGCTTCTTCGGCGGAGGAAAAGGCGTAGGAACGGGTTTGGATGAGAGAGAAGATGGGCCGAGAGGCAGCGATAGATGACAGGCGGCGTAGGAGCAGGCGGTGAAGCGACATATTGATATGGAAATGGAATGCGAACTGAATCTCTGCGCAGTGTTTCTTTCACTCCTCCCACACCAACAGCGCTAAGCTAAACCCTAACTAACCCTTTAACATTTGGGAACACTTTCTCTTTTTCTCTATCTCTTTTTTTTTTTTTTTTTTATTTTCCCCTTTTTTTTTTATTATTTTTTTTTTTTATTTTTTTTTTTTTTTTTTTTTTTTTTATTAAATTTTTTTTTTTTTTTTTTTTTTTTTTTTTTAACTTGCACCATATTTTTCAATAATATTTTATTTTAACGATTGCTTGTTTTTATTATTCATTAATAAAATTATTTTATATTATTATTTATATATGATAATGAAGGTAATGATATATAAGTTAAATATATATTAATCAGTGTTGTTAATTTACATATTTATTAAATAACAAATATATTATAAGCATTTTAACATTATAATATTAATATATACTATGCAATATTATTTTTGTATGTAATTATAAGATTTAATTTTCATATATTATACACTTGGATTTATAGATCTCTTTAACAAGGAACTTTCCTTTTTTTTAGACAAGGGCCTAAACAACAAATAAAGTCATAGAGTGTTAAATATGTTGCTTGAAAGTTAATCTGAACAAACTAACACTTCTACTGGGACTCTTTTTTAGCAAATTCTACATTAAAATTTTTAAGCTTTGTCTAGCTAACTTCTCCAATGTTATTGTTTTAACGCATCCAAGTTGTAGCACCAGTTCTCAAAGGAAAGGCACAAAAAACATACATTTAGGAAAAAGCTCACAAGTTGCAGCATCCCTGGAAAAACAAAGTCCAAAATGTAACTTTTACATTCTGAATCACCCTTTCCAGAACAAAAAGGGGTGTACTTCATTTTTTACATTGACCATCCTTGAAAAAGAATAAAATAAACTATGCAATATGAACACCTGTATACCACACCCTATACACAAAGGAAATTTGAGACAAGAATTCCTGCAAACTCTTACGGATGCAAGATGTGACGTGTGAATTTCAAACGTGAATATGCACATGGACACTGGACTTGGCATTCAATCAGTTAATGGTTTGTCAGGTTTGCCTGTTGTTGATATGGATCAATCCAACATTTGTCTTTCTTTGCTGCATCTCTCCATCTTTTACCGAAAACCTGCATTTCAATGTATGATTGCATCCTAACCTGCATGTAGCATGTTGCTTTGTCAAATAAGGGCAGTAAATGGAGCTAAAGGTCCATAAATTCTTCATTATTCTATTCTATTGTACAACTATGTTACTTACTCTGCCTCTAGCATTACCTCCAGGGGAGTCTGATGGTGCCTGCAATTCAAAGGACAAAGACCCTTATTAATCATTAGACTGCCAGTAAAATCTAATCACAGGTAGATATACCTGATTTTAATATGTTGTCAACTTGAACTAAAAGTATTCAAGCATACAATTTTTTAACAAGGCCAAGTTCATATAGAATCTGCTTAAATTCAGACAAGATAGAAAACTGTGCGACCCTTATCATGAAGTTACAGTACGTGTAGAAATGAAATCACTTGCCTCATTGCCATTTGGGCCCCCAAGAGTAGGCAGGCCCAGATGAACTATGTACTCAGAATCAACAACACCAACATTTTTCATTCGATCACCCTGAAATATGGCTGAGAGATGAATAAAAAGGATTTCGAATGATATGAATATGCTGATCTGGAGCAACCAAGTTACCTGTGCACAATAGCCAAGCTGCCTATCCAGGCCCCAGGCATGGATTAAGTCATTCTGTAGGTAGAAAGACGATTGCATGAATATCAATACATTACCGTAAAAGAAGAAACCAATCTGAATTCAAAAATTGAATACGCACTACTGAACAAAATAATAGCAATAAATCTCCTACTATATATAAAGTTGGGTATTTAAAAAAAAAAATTAAAAAACTGTGCTGGCATGTTATATAATGTTCTCAGACAGAAATAATTCTTCAGAATTTTAAAAGTTGATTAAAAAATCTGTGCTATCAGGTCATATAATGCTCCCAAGCATAAAGAGTTCTTTATGGTCTTCACAATAAGATTCAGTACCAAATTTGCTTAGTTTTAGTATCCATACCTGGATTAAATGCCATACACATTGCCAAGACTTCTTAGAAAATACTGGTGCCATCATTTCCACCCAACTGCAAAACAAATTCTTTCCATATTTAAGTATGAATCCAATTTAATGGCAAGAATGAGCAGTGAGTTAACTGAAAAGAAACCAGTACAAGACACACAGTGTGTAACTGTTTACCCAATGCAAGGAGGAGCAATGCTACTATCATCACACCTTCCACTGCCTTTTAATTTATAATACCTTCTGTATAGACATAACAGAAAAAATAATATTAGCAAATTTAAAAAAAAAAAAAAAACAAAAATTATTCCCAGTAGAAAATCCCCTGTAGCATGTTCACATGAGAATGCAACCTCAGGAACAGCAAATAAATGGAATTTACGCGACAAGCCACTGCAGATGTGTATTCAATTAAATGTAGATAATTTTAGCATGCATTCATCGCCTATAAATAATAGAGAGATATAATGTGTGCATGAGGCACACATATATTGTGAAATGTAACCTGCAGAATGACTAAGAACTGTGCAATATTCCAGTTCATTAATACAGAATCATGTTGGTTACTCTAAAAAATTGGGCTTAGGATCTAACAATTCCCACAAAACCTGTTTGTAAGGTGATAATTGATCATGCCTTGTTAGGACTACACAATTTATATCTTTAATTAATATGGAATATCAATTTGCTAAGAGCCTACGTCCTAGTGGTTCCCACACTACGACACTCCACTCGACTTTGCTGGTGAATCTCTTCAAAGGTAACATTTAAGACAGTTTTTCAACAGTTATGTTCTAATAATTGTAGGCGCATACTCAACTAAGGCTGTGTTACAGTAAGCAACTCAATTAAATTATATAAACTTTTATCATGTGAGAACTTATTCACAAACTCAACTATGAAATTTACTCAAATAAGCTTTAAAAATTTTACGGTGACAAGTGTTGATTTTATGTATTTAATTGAAATAAGCTGAAAAAGCTTACAGGAAGGTCATATGTTCAATGTAGTTCTTTGAAAGGTCCCCTATATTAGGACCACTCTGTTCATATACATTGGTAACATAAATAGCAAGGGCATGTTAGGGCACATTTTTCCATAGTACACTTTATGGACACGCTGTGTGTCTCTTAGTATGCACATATTTTTTAAATGAAACCCCCAAAAGGACAGGAAACTATTCAATATTAAAGATCGTTAATAGAGTGCCATATTGGCTGTAATTTTAATAAAGATGTGAATTTACCGGTGGAACATGTTTATTGCAAAAGGTTAGAAAAATAAAGCCAACCTGTGCATTTTTGATCCCGCTTTATGGACTGTCAGTGGATGATGTACCTCAGATTTGGTAGGATCCAGAGCTGGCTGTGATATCTCAAGACCCTCTTCTTTAACAATAGATAAATACCTGCCAAATAATCAACAAGTCCTATAAGATGCATATACTAATCACCAGAGATATAAAAAAGGAATTTACTACTCCTCATCAAGTATAGTTAACTAAGACCTCTAAATTTAGTATCATCATACTCTCGGAGAAATTTTATAAGACGAAGAAAAGAACCACTTACCTTTTTGGATCAAAATTATCAACAAGAAGGTCCTCATCCCAAAGAAATATGTAGTTGTATTCGGCAATTATATCTGGATGCAAAAACCGTTTCGCAAACCACCTATGCCATGATATAGCATTATTTCACTCAATCTTTACCCATGAACTTAATCTTCAGAAAAGATTATTACAACTAGAGAAAAAATTTTGCTTGAGCCTTTTATACCATTTTGTTTGATTTATAGCAGATACATGTATGACATTGTTACTCCAAGCCAAACTCTTCCATCCATCCACAAAACCGTCATAGTGAAAAAGCATCACAACAAAATCACTTGACAAGAACTGCCACCAGCAATATGAGTCAGAAGATACATGAGTTTTAGATCAAACAAAAATTGCACACGTAAAGAAATAATAACCTTTTCAACAATATTGTTGACAATTTCTTTCTGCTTAAGTCCCACTGCCATAGCCAACAAGTTCAATGGGCGCTTTAATATTCTCTACGAAAAAGAGAAAGTGATGCATATAAAAAAAATTTAATAAGGTAGATATCATCAACCTATAAGATAGCAGGATTTTGACTAATATATAGTGATAGATCAGATCAGAAATAGGTAGACTAACAAATATTTATTATAGAAACCACTCTGATCAGAATCAGTGGGCAGCTAAACAAGAGATCCAAAATGATGCAGTGGGGACTATCTCCCTCTTTAACTCCCAGGTTACCAGGTAGTTTATTCTCTCCCTTCAATGTCCAACTTCCTGCTTGCAACTTTTAGCAGACTCTGACCATTACCCCTTATCCCTTTAGTTACTGAATATAAGTAGATATTCTATTGTTAACAGAACTAAGTCCTAATCCCCTTTCAATCAGTGGGTCATTACTGAAATTTATTTACACAAAGAGAGTCAAATGCTTAATGTCGCAGATCACAGGAAAGGCAACCAGAGCATTCACGAGAGAAACCTAACTTGTGTGCGGATAAGAAAAGGGATAGAGAGAAAAGAGATGCAGGAAATAAGTAGTGGACAGTTACAAAGAGTAAAGAGTCTCTTGAATACCCTGTTTTATATTTTTTGTTTCAGATTTTATTGTTCATTGTAATTCTATTCATTGGTACTCATACATATAGATATAAAGGAGATCTGTCCAGATTCTAAAGTAAAATATTTGGTAAAGTACTTTGTTCCTTTGACTTTTAATCCAATGCATGAACATTTCCTAAGACCAATAAAAACTAATCTGACTTATGGAGCAAGTTATTGATATCACAATTTGCAAGTCATCATTTCTTTCAGTAAGCTCGTCATTGTGCACACTCCAATAATCCCAGAACATAAACATGCATTTAAAAATAAATAAATAAATAAAGGAGTAAGATTACACCATTAAAAGTAGCATTGTAAAACATAAAAAACAGTCAAGAAGTGGCACAAAAGCATATGAACCTCCACCTTCATATAAAAATCAGTGTGTTGAGAGTCTTGCTAATTTTAGAATTGATAATAGCTGGATTTTAAGTAGTCTAATGTTCTACCTCCTACCATCAATTTAGATTTTTAAGTGGTCTAATTCTTTTGTGGTAGTGTGATTGTTTTGTTTTTAAGCATGGGTTTGGTTTAGTCCACCCATGGTTTTGTATTTATTTTTCTCCACTTTTATATGCAAATTCATGTGATGATATGTGATTGTTGAACTTTGGGGTAGAGATATATCGAGATTGATAGTGATACCTAACATGCAAATCTTTTTTAGAAAAAAAGCATTTACTTAATGCAACCTAATACCAAATTTAAAAAGAAAAATATGAAGTTATTTCTTAATCATATCCCAACATGTCCATACACCAATTCTAATATACACAACAAAAGTCATCATAGTTAAAAATATTAATTGAACACATCAGATTACTTGTTCAAGATCAAACTCCAAACCAACTTTTAGAACCAAAAATATTTCACGAAAGGACTGTACTTACAGTTGATTAGCAACATTTTATCATGTGAAGCTTAAGATTAACACTTCATGAGTCTTAGGTGAATTTCTATACAATAAATGAAGGACTAGAATTAGCACACCTCACACATACATGATCTTTACCAGAGTCCCATAAGGGCCGCATTTCCAAGTTAGATGTTCTGGCAATAATTCCTTCAGGCAATGCCTCACTTCCCAAAGGCCAGCATTGTCTCTACGAAAATGGAAAAATGAAGAGAATTGGACATAGTTCCAAAGGGGTAAGCTTACAAGTTATATAAAAAAGAATTTCTCCCCCCAAAAATAACAAACCTTGCAAGCATTTGATTTTGAATCTGGAATTGTATGAATTAGTCCCCATCGTGCTAATCTCTGCATACGTAATACCCAGAATATTCTCAAGTAAGCAAAACTAATTTTCAATTGCAGAAAATAAAAACAAGAACAAGACTAACTAAAATTCAACTAGGTAAAAACTGTCAGAGCCTAAAAGTTGAGTGCTACCAACACTCTTTGCATGCTCTTCCCACAAGTTCTCTATTGTTGAGAAAATTTTATCAAGATCCCATCAAATAGTGAGTGGGACCAGTTGTTTTTGAGACCCACATAAAATCTAACCTATAGAAAATGTTGCTTAGGGTTTGTTTCTTCCATTTCTCCAGCCTAAATTAAACTGGGTACCATTCGTCAAAGCTAAAGGAGATGCAACAGATGTGATCAAATTTATGTTGGATGGTGGTGGAAGTTTTAAGTCAATTCGCAACCACCTTGACCTTGTTAGACAGTAATCTTAATTTTGTCAAACAATTGTGAGCAGCAAATGCTAGAAAGAAGATACATCTTGTCAATGCTCAAATGAACAAATACCATGCAGAATTATATTCTTCCCACCACTTTACCATAAGTAACAGTTTTGAAGCATTATTCATAGAGAAAGCCAACTAAGGTGGCTCGCATTTCAAAATCCCGGATATATATCTACGGCAATATCAATTTGATAATAGTTTCTTCTTATAAGGAAGAAACAATTGAGCAAAATTCCTAATTTGCGAGGTATTGTAACTAAAATTGAAACTTGGGAAGTTAGAAATACAATAATACATACCTGTTTGTATTCATTTGCAAAAAAGGCATTTCCAACGAAATAAGCACCAGAAATCAAAGAAATCACGATGAGAGCACTCCAGAGGAACAACCTATTCTTGGGTTCTGGCAAGACAAGACCCTGGCAAAGACAACGGTTAGAATAACAACAACTGGGGTGATGAACGCAGTTCAATCAACCACTACCGAGTTCTTAGAAAAGTTGTAATCAGATTATCCATCCTGTGTACGGCCAACAGAGCAGAGAAATCACAGAGTTTAAGCAAGGGATGCAATAAAATAATGAACTGAACATCGAAAAGACAATACTGAAAATAGAGTGGGTGTAAAATGTGAAACCAATCGCAGAAAAAGAAAGTAGTGACAGAAAGTGAATAAAGGAATGGAAATAACTTGTCGAGGATCACAGATTTTGAGCAGAGAGGAACCCAAAAAGGTGGTTATAAGTTGACGGATGAAGAAAGTGGGAAACATGTTTAATGAACGAAGTTGGTGAGAGACAAAAACCTCAGGCAGCCGAAAATTAGTAAAGAAAGTGAGACACAGAGGGAGGAAGCTTACAGTGACAGAATCGAAAGACTTCATTGTTGAACTATGTAGTGAGTTGTGGGAGGTAGCGAAAGCAGAAAGGGGTACAAGTGTTATGTATGATTAGTTTTGTAGGTGAAGAAATGAAGGATCGTTGAAAGAAGAAAAGGGAAAAAAGGAGAAGAAGGAACAATTGGAAAGGAAGGAATAGGAGAAGAGAAAGTTGGTTGGAGAAAGAAAGGGAGAAAAGGAGAAGACCGAATAAAAGAGGTGGCGATACTGCAAACAAATAAACAAACAAAGAATCAGTGTTCTGTAAGAAAACAAAGTTGTACTTAGTCACCACGAGATATGTCCAAATGGGTTTTATAAGTAAATCCGGCTCACGAGGCTTTAAGTCGAATTGGGTTGAAAAAAATTTAATTTTTTTAAAAGTGAGTTGAACTTAATCTTCGGGTTAAACGGATTCGAGTTAGGTTAAAAATAGGTTGATCCACTTAACTCATTAACAGTTTTTTAAAATTTTTTAAAATTATATATGTTGATACTTTAATCTTTAACTATAATCTTTATAGTAAAGTATTCAGGTAACAGTTTTATAAATCTAAATTAGTATGACAAAAATATATAGTTTTTTTATTTATATTTTGTTAAATAGCATGACAAAAAATCTGTAATATTAGTCATGTTTTCTTAGACTATATAGATATTTTTTTGGAAACAATTCTTCATATATTGGTGGTGAGCATGATCAAAACATTAATTCTTGATTTTAGTATAATTGTCATCTCCTGAGTTACTTAAAAATTTATTTAAATATTTAAATACTAAAAAATAAATAAATATTTCTTTTACGTGGGTTGGTGAGCCAACCCACTTAACCTACCAACCCGTGGTGGATTGAGCCGGGTTACAAAATTTCTGGCTCACCATAAAGTAAACCGGATTGGGTTCACTCATTTTCAACCCGGCTCGTAATCGGGTTGACTCACTTTGACATGTCTAATCACCACGTACAACTAAAACAAATTTACTTTTTAATATAAATGTTATTTTTTATTTATGTTGTCTCTAGAAAATATATGTGATTTAAAACTTCATCAATATTACACCAACACTTAAATTAGCTTAAATATGACAAATGGCTGTGGTGGAAACTTTTTAATTTAATTTTAAATAGAGAGGGACCTAATACTAATATCCATAATTGAGAAATTGAGAAAGAAGGAAGGAACCACGTTTCAAAGATCATTTAAGAAAGCTTTATTATATTTATTAATGGCATATCACAAATCAGCTGCTTATATTAAGAACTAACTGTTTTAAAAGTCATAACATGCGCACATGTCCTCCATAAAAAACATTTAAACATAAATATGAAACTATAAAGTCATTAAAAACTCTTCGATCAGTAATTATAACTATACGTTATTATATCAACATAATAAAATTTAGAAAAATCATATTTTGACTTTGATTCTCATTTTATATTTATTGACGTGGTTTAGTATAAAATATTGATTAATATATTTTTTTTTAAAAGAATCAATGTTTAATACTAATATTATTAAATCACATTAGTACAAAATAAAAATTAAATTATAAGAGTCAGAATATTATTAACTGAAATGTATCTTTTACACTATTTTATAATTGGTTGGTTCTTTATGTTTTTTCTTTTCCCGTGTATAAAAAATAACTCAACTTTCTGTTTATTTATCTTTATCATCTTGTTTATATTATATTTAGATTCTTCTCTTATAATACCATTCGACCAATGATAATAAATATCAGTAACTTACTTTATGAGACGTTTTTTATCACTTAAAAAAATTGAATATTGAAAATTCTGAATTTTATTCAATTTATTTAAATTTTAGTATTTTTTTTAACATATACAAAAATATATATTGCTGACTCTTCAGACTCTGGATAATGAGTAAAAAAACGTTTATGTATTATAGAGCAAATTATAAAGAAATTAAATACTAGAAAAATGAAAAAAAAAATTATATAATTCCATTTTGCTTGATAGGTGTTAAAAAATATATATATATATATATATATATATATATATATATATATATATATATAGTGTATTGTTTAAATGGCATTTATTGAGAGTCAGTGTTTTTTAAAAATTTAGGTAAAGGAATTATCGTGATAAATTATTCAATTAAATTTAAAATAATAATTTTTGGGTAAAGTTATAAAAAAAATCATTTTGTAACCAAAAATTGTCAAACTCAAATGTACACTTACAAATGAATTATTTGTTATGTTTATTATTTTTAACATTAGTTTTAATTTCCTATATATTTAGACTTATATATCTATAATTGATTTTAATAGACATTATATATATATATATATATATATATATAATATCTAAATATTTATATTATTCTATTTAAATATTTGTCATCATTATTATAATGTATTTATTATTTATTATTACTATTATTACTATTATTATCATTTTTAATTTTTATATTTTCTTCTTTTATATCTTATGTCTATTATTATTTCTAATAATAGTAATTATTATTATTTTTAGTAATAATATATATATATATATATATATATATATATATTAAACAATGTATTTATAAATATGATTGTAATACATTATATATTAAAAATATATTTTGTAAAATTTTTGAATGTTACATAAATTATCTTGGTGATATTTAAAAAATTAGGAGACAAGTGTTTGTAATAGAGATTTCAAAGATGGTAAGAGAATGCGGGCAAGTTTGATTACTCTATTTTGTAGGAAGACAACAATTTTAAGAAAAGGGGATGATGCCCGAAAGTACAGAAAAAGCTCACACAGAAGATTATATATTTACTTCTTTTGAAATCGATTAATATGGTGAGAGATGTATATATAGTTGACTACTTCTTTGTTGAAAATAGAAATAATGAAGATTTAAAGAAAAATAGTGACAATTGTTTTAGAAGAACCTTGAAAAAATGTATTGACATGCAGGAGGTAGGAAGTATTAAAATGTTTGGTTTAATATAAAAAATGACATGCAGTGTGTAGGAACCTTGCATTATTTATGCCTTAATAACAAAGTTGTGGGTACAGAAGAGTAAGGCAATGGTTAGAAAAGGGAAATGAGAAGGCAAAGGAAAAGGCATTGAAAGTTGAGATCCTATGGGTTTCCTACAGAATGCTGTACATTTGAAATTGTCTATCTAAATATACAATTCTATGATGAATGTTTCAGCCTGATCTAACTGTAATCCAATTCCCCGATGAGCCCAAAGCACTGTCTTCCGCTTTACAAACAACAGCTATTCCTTTGGAGTAATCAGTGAAAGAAGAAGGAAGTGTGTCTGTGAGAGAGAAATCGTGATGAACATCACAAGAGTCCTTGAAATCGTGAACCTCCAAGACGCTTGCGGGTGAGGAAGCATAATGATGTTGGGGAGTAACAAAGGGATGGGAAAGTAACTGTTGAGGGGTAGGCCTCTTACGGGGATCTCTCTGCAGGCACATGCTCAAGAAATCCAAACCCTCATCGGAGAAATGTGGTGGAAACTGAGGAATCCCATCACCATGGGCAATCCAGAGAACAACACTGATGTGATTTGAAACCTGATTAGCCCATGGAGGCCTGCCGGTAGCCATCTCAATAACGGTGCAACCCAAGGACCATATATCTGCAGACAACTCAACAGACTCGTTCCTCAGCACTTCAGGAGCCATCCACAGAGGAGTCCCACCAAATGACTTTCTCAACTCGTTTGCCCTTCTCGCACATCCAAAATCCGCCAGCTTCACGTTGCCTTGTGGGTCCAAAAGCACGTTCTTGCACTTCAGATCGCAGTGTACAATTCCATGAAGGTGAAGATGGTTTAGGCCGTGAAGAATTTCTCTGGTATACACACGAACCACCTCTTCATCCAATGACCCACCGAACTTGTGAGCCACGTCTGCCAAACTACCTCCTGCCATATACTCCATAAAAACATTCAACTTCCCCTCCTCCTCCTCCGTCCCTAAACATTGTACAATGTATGGCGATGAATTAACTATTTTCAGGATTTTTACCTCTTCGTCCAAAGCCTCACGTCCTGCCCTCGAATTTGATGACTTTACCACAAAAAGCCCACCCGTCGATTTGTTCATCGCCAAATGCACAGTCCCGAAAGATCCACATCCAACCAGTTTCCCCTTCACCCATTTGCTGGGTTTAGGCCACGCCCATTGGTGGACGCCACACATACCGTCTCTTCTTCTAGTTACCGCCGCCGCCATCACCACCCACATAAATTATTTACACAAATCCGATCCAATAACCTGTGCACATACACATTCCATAGACAGACAAAAACTTAAGCCATGCAACGCATTATTATACCCCCTTCTTCACCCAATAACCATTGCTTCTTCTTTCTTTCTAGTGATTTCAAACTGGTTGTTGATAGGTAGAGCGGTTTCCGACAAATCGGAAAACCGCCCTCTAGAGGGAACCCCTTCCTTTGGTTGCAGTGAGTGGGAATGCTCAAAAATCAAGGCTTTGGAACAAGTTCAAGTTGCAGTTAATGTTTTTGAATCAACGACAAGGGACGCAAGCCCGCACAAAGAAACCAAACCAACAAACTCTAACTTATATAAAACCCACCGTTTTCGCTCGTTACCGGTTAACGGTTGGCTCTCCTTAATTTTTGCACCTCTCTCTGTTTGTTTGTTTCCAAATCATAATAAAAACATAATATACAGATAACAGTATATTTTGTATTAACTAGCATTCTATCTTCTTACAGAGGACACCCCAATACATAAACTATTACAAATGTACCAAGCTTGAACCATTCAAATGCCCATGTTCCTATTTAGCAATTTTTCAAATTAAGAAAATAAGAAACTTTGACTTTCTCCCTTCATTTCTCGCCACACATGACTCAAGATTCCCACGTGTAGTGTACGGGATCTTGTGTAATTTCGCTGTTGTCGATAAAGAAAACCAACTTAAGAATTTAGATTAAATGATTATATAATGTTCATAAAATTATTTGAAATTACTTTGTTCAGAAAATACATTTAAGTACGATAGGTCAGTTTATTTTAATTAAATAATAAATATATCAATCACATTATTATTGCTTAAACATTCAAGTCTGACCATTGATTTCAATTGTTTCCTTATTTTAAAAAAATTATTGCGAGATGGACATTTAGGTTTGCATTGAGTTGTTAAACAAAACAAAGCAAGATCTTTTAAAGAAACACATAAATCAATAATGCAATTTTAAATATCAAGCAAGAGAATAATTATCTTATGCCATCCATTTTATTTCTTTTAGCATTAAGCATGTGCCATATTCAAATTCACTAATTCGGTGATTGAAAAAAAAAAACTAACAAATATCAGCAAACTATAAATAATATAGAAATTTGATGGTAACTTTTGTTAGAATTAATTGCTGGAGAAAAATTATGTTTTAAACATTAAGATTTTGAACAATCTACTGTATTTTTAATCCATTAAAATCAATAAAATGTAGATGAATAAGAAAAAAGTTGCTACTTTTTATTAGAATCACTACAAAAAATTATATATACAACGATATTTTTAATACGACAGTTAATTAAAATTGTCACTTTTTCAGTATAATATGTCAGTTTAATAACGATCATAATATATATATATAATATGGTATTTCTAACCACATCTTTTACATTATCATATTATTATTTAAAATTGTGTCATTTTAAAATGTCACTTTATATAAAACATTATTTTAATAATTTTATGAAATTATTTATGTCCCACTTTTATCTCGATACCTCCTTGTTTTTTGGTAAAACTTTGTTCCCTCTTTTTTCTCTTTTTTCTATTTCATTTTTCGACTCAACAATTTAATATTTTCTTAACTTTTCAAAGTCACTGACACCCAAATTACTCAAACCCATATCACTTCACTCTCTGCGTTCACTCAACTTTGCGTTTGCCTCTTTCTCCTTTCTCCTTTCTCCTTAATTTCACCCTAAATCACTTCACTCTCACAACGTTCACTCACCTCTCCGTTCACTCACCTCTCTGTTTCGCTTGTTTCTCATTTCTCCTTCATTTCACCTCTTCGTTTCACTTCTTTCTCCTTTCTCCTTCCTTCTCGATCTGTGTTTGCACCTCCATTTGCGCCTCAGTAAGCACCCACCTGTCGAAAGCCATTCGACCTGTCAGAAGTTCCAGCATCACTACCCCAAAGTTGTATATACATCACTCTTCTGTGTAAAAGCTGAAGGTTTTGTGCACTCTGGTGCATTATATCCCGTCCCAAGATTTTGGCTAGTACGCTACCAACAAATAACACTCATCTTATAAGGAACTTTCGATATATAATGTAATATAATTAAGGACTAAACAAACCTGGTGAAAGGATGCGAAACCATTGTCTGAGAGACGAGGGTTCAGATCATTGTCAAGCAAAATATTCGAGGACTTGATATATTCTTGTGCAATAAAGGAGGAGAGGTACCTGAAAAAGGCATATTCAGAAAATAAACACCAGCTTTGACATAGTAATAACCAAATTGACGTATAATCTGGATTTGAAGGGAAAATGTATGAAGGAATATGTTGTGCATATGGTCAAAACAAGATACTTCAGTACACAGGTACTATATGGGAGATATAAACTAACACGATAGCCCGAGCGGTTCCCAATGCAATTCTGATTCTTGTGTTCCAAGTGAGTGGATTGCTGAAGTCGTCTGTTAAGTGTAAATATAGCCATGGAGGGAGCCATTTCTAAAATAATCATATATTAGCATATGCTCCTTCTCCGAACAATGACCAACAAGCTCAACAATATTTGGGTGCTGAAGTTTGGTGGGGATTGAAACAATCTACGAGAATTCCTCAGAGGGAGCACCATGGAGAACCCAGCTAACAGATGTTGTTCCGGTGCTTGAAAATGAACAGAAAGAGAGAAAGAAATTTGAATGGACAAACAATTGAAGTGACATCGAATATAAAGCAGAAATGATAGCAACGACTATTTTGATTTGCTTTAAGAACTAACCGATATAAAGTGTACTTTAAAGTATACTGAGAGCAACGGTTTGAATTGAAAAATTAAAATATTATTTATAAACGTTTATAAAATATAAATAATCATAATATATATAATATATATAATATAAATAAATATTTTCTTCAAACTTAAAAATAATTATATTACATGTTAAATTACTTTATTATTAAATTAATGTCATGCATGTTACATGTTATCATGTTAATGACATGATTGCATGTTATAAATAAGTCATGTTTAATTGCAAAGTTACTACATTTTTACTTAGCAATTTTATGTGCACAACGTACACCATAATTGGAAACTCTAAGCGGGCGACAACATGAAACCACATGTAGCAGAACTCATTGACAAAATTGAAAAACTCTGCAATGAAGGGCATCAAACGGAAAGTGTCTCGGTGCCTATTCCTTCAACACAAGAACAAGAGGGTCCTTCAAGTCATACAATTGCGCAACGTCGAACCAGGAGACCATTCTCTGTGGATGAGGTAGAAGCTCTTGTGCGCACAGTTGAATTACTTGGAGTTGGGAGGTATGATGTTATCAATAATATCAGTATCAGTTTACTTGTATGTGAATAAGTGAGTTTCTAATAACATTTATACCATCATGAAGGTGGCGCGAGGTTAAGCTACGAGCTTTCTCGAATGTAGACCACAGGACTCCTGAAGATCTAAAGGTATGATAGATCTTTGTTTTGTTTTTTCTTACTACAATTTTTATTAATTCTAATTTGATGTAATTCTAATTTGATATGCACAGGATAAATGGAACACATTAGTGCACACGACAAGAATTCCCCCTGAACGAAGGAGGGGTGAGCCCATACCTCAGGAGCTCTTGGATAGAGTCTTAATTGTTCATACTCTTGGATAGAGTCTATATGGATAGAGTCTAGAAGACTGCTTGGTATGTAGGTATATTTGTTAAAATAAAAATAATTTATCTTATTCTAACTTTTGAATAATGATAGGGAAGTATTTGTATTCAAAATTGCTTTGCATTTATAATTAACTATGCAAAATAATTTATAATTAACCATGCAAAATAATATTGAATATTAACTGTAATTATGATCACGACTTAAAATAATATTTTACTTTCTCGAGGATTAAATGAAATCTTAAATTGATCTTCATATCCATACCTTTATATATAGAGTTACTTGAATGTGATAAAATGTAGTTCTTATCAATTATGGAGAACTTTTGACAATTACTTGATTGGTCGTCAACATGTTCTATCATTGTGAATATATAGACTTAATAATATATACTCATTTATAATTATTCATTGATGCTAAGGGACTAACGGTAACAAGTAGTTTTCTTCAACAATAATTATAATTATATATATATATTTAATCAGAATATTAAATTTAAAAGAAAAAATCATGCATGCTCGAACTAATTGGTATACATCACTGTGTGCAGATTGAAAATAAATAATGATATAAAATATAGTGAATTTTAAATTCAATGAAAAAATTATTGTCAAACATCTCTTGTCTATATTTTTTCTTTATGATTTACAATATCATATGAAAGATTGTTTTTTCTAAAATGTTATTTACATGCATTCATAAAAAATATTATATGAAAAGAAAATACTATTATAACTTATGAAAATAAATTACTAGGAAATTGGTTTTATCTTGTTTACAAATCTAATAATATACATTAGACGAGAAATAATAAAAAAAATTCATAAAATAATTCCTAAAATCATACTTAGGTTCATACTAATTTGAGAAAAAACTTAATTTGGAAGAAATATCGTAATGGAAAAAATCATAAATTTAACATACATACTAGAATACTCATTCATAAGATACTGTGAGCATTTGTTATTCTTTCTCTCTCCTCCCATCTCTATTTTTCAATATGTATTTTTTTCTTTCACACTTTTTAATGACTTGCTGTGAAAAAACCTTATGAGTAGATTTAAAACTTTAATCCCTTTATTAACCAAGGTCCATCAAATTAATTTTTATTGTACATTTTAAATAAAAGTATATAAATAATACAATAATATATAAATTTAAACTTAAAATACATATAAATATATATAAATAATAAAATTAAAAACTTGGGGGAGCCATGGCTCCCCTTAATCATAAAGAAGATCCGCTTCTGAGTCTAGTATTAAATATTAGATGACTTTGTCGATGCACTGATTATATGAGTCAAACAATACACATTAGACCAATATGTCTATACACTAATTTGAATTTATAATCAGTATATTTTACATATTTTTGCATAGTCTATCTTTTTTATTTTTGGATAATTTACTCTATATTTTTTAACATGTTATATCCTTTGTATTTTTATAAAATTTACTCTATACATTTTTACATATATAATGACTTTTTAAACTTATGAGTAGTCTCCACGTTAATTATATTCAAATTTAATTATAAACTTAAAAATATTATTTTTCTAAATATCTTTTAATATAATATATATTTAAATATTTTTCAATGTAATATATATTTACTAACATGAAAAAAACACATAAAAAACATCAACCCACATATGCATAGGTTTAAAACTAGTTTTTTTGAAAGATTTTATCCCTGAACTTTGATCCAAAATTAGAATTTGTCATTGTCCAAAACTTCGATACGTTTTGGTCTCCAAACTTTAAAAATGAATTAATATAATCATTTTAATCAACTACGTTAACTTTTTTTTATCTGTCGAACACATTTCATGTTAATATCAAAACTGTTTACATCGTTTGACACATTATATCTATTGAGAAATGTGTTTGACAATTCAAAAAAAGTTAATGTAATTAGATTAAAATAACCATATTCATTCATTTTTTAAGTTTAAGAACCAAAATATATCGAAGTTTTGAACGACGACGAATTATAATTTTGCATCAAATTCAGAAACTACAGATATACTTAACCTAATTAAATTATCAACCTCTCATGTTCATCCCAACTCACCTTTTTAACTCAAAGCACCCTTCTTGCACTATGAGATGTGTGAAAACAATATTAATAACTATCCTAATTATTCAATATCTCTTAAAAGTTTTCATGACACAAATTATAATATAATTATTGATGTGAAAATGAAGGAAGGGGATTGGAATCCTCGTGCAATACAAATAACTATAATATTCAAAAAAGACTTGTTCAATATACAAAGTACAATATCATATGATATAACAAGAAAAGTAAAATCTAAAATATCATCACAATACATAATATTCGATAATAATAAAAAAGAATAAAATATATTATATCTCCATCAATCAAATTAAAACCAGAATATATATGATATTTTTAACAAAAAAAATAATACAAAATTTATAATTTAAATATAAGATATTCTTTAATAATTTATAAAATGATCAATTAATGAGAAGTTATAAAAAGATAAAATAAAAAATAAAAAATTATATAGGCAAATTAATTTAAAAATAAAATAAATAGATAAAAAGGTAAAACAACTTTAAGCACATGTGTAAAAAAATAATTATAAATAAATCAAATAAAAAAGAAAAAAGAAAAATAAATTTCATGTACACAACAAAATAAATATAAATAAAAAAAACTAAAAGTATCAAATGATTAAAACATTAATTTTTAAGATACTTATCAACAAAATAAAATAATAATAAAATAAATTTTCTAGTATCTTCTCATATATAGTATAATAAATTATTATAGATAATAAATATAATAGATAAAGTAAATTTTCTAATATCTCTATTTCATAAGTTATAATAGATAATAAATCTATTTAAAAAACAAAAAATTCACATTTATCTGTTATTATCGTCTTTACAACCTTTAAAATGATAAATCCATTGTTATTTTATAACCGAGTACCATATTATACAATTGAAAACGATACAAGAAAATATTTTAATAAAGTTACAATAACTGCATTGATCGAACTTGAACTAAATATATCATATGTCTAATAGAAAATATGTGAAAGTCTGTTGATATTGAAAAAAAAAATGATATATCTTATACGAAAAGAAGTTATTTTATACTATATTTTTTGTCATATGCTATTATTGCCCAGTGATATTAGAAGGGCAATAATATGCAAGGTACAAAAATAAATAAGGTGAAATTTGAAATATAAAAGATAGAAAACGGAATGAGAAAAATGTTTAAATTATAGATTTTGATAAATTGTAAGGTTTTAAAATTGTTTAAAAAGTTTTATTGGTTGTTTCTTAAAATTGTTCCTAAAAACTATTAAATGGTTGGATTGTTTTGATTTTCTACTCCTTACAACACTAAAAGGCACTGACAAAGATCCATTTAGTTTTAGTAATTTGTAAATTTCATTTGATTAATACAATGATCTGTTTTTGAAGGCATATTTAAAAGAGGGTGTGGTTTAACAAAGGGTATATAATTGTAAAAGAAGATAAGAAAGGGTGAAAGAAAATCGTAGCTTGGACTGAAACCCTAACTCCACTCGAGTGTGCCCAACTTGATCGCCGCCGCCGCCGAATCAGGTTCAAAGGTTTTCCGATGCTTTCCGTATTATCTTTTCTCTCTTCTCAGTTTCATCAATTCCTTCCTCTTTTTTTTTTTTTCTTTTTTCGATTACAATTGTTTTTATCCGTTTTTCTGCTTCCGTCATTCACCGTTCTGTGCTTCCGTGATCTGCTGCATCGCCCTCCCCATTTTCATCTGACCTCTCCTTTATCCTTTATTTAATTTCAATCGGTTCAAGAAATCAAGATTGTTAGATAGATAGATAGATTGGTGGTTACATAGGTGATCCCACTAATTATTTGATTGCATTTCTATTCGTCATCCTCGTCTCTTGCTTTCTTGCTTCTTCTTTAATACTTGCCTGCACCTTTCTATATAATATATTTGATTTCCTTATTTATTTATTTATGAAACCTTTACTCTTACACCAATTCTGTAATTTTAATTTTGCATGCCTTCAATTTAGCTTCCCTCTCCTCATTTCTCCTCTTTAGATCACACCCCATGTAATGATTTTATCACTTTCTGATTCCTTTGTACTTTGACATCTGGTTGTCCAAAACAGATGTGTAGACATAGACAACTCTTGTATCTAATACAACGAATTGTAATTTATAAAGTTGAAACACGATGTGTCTAATTAACTCATGTTACTGGTTAGAGAAATTGATTGAAAAGTATCAATGAAATATCTTGTAATCGGTATTCAAAAAAGTACTGGTTAGAGAAATAAATTGAAATATGACATTTTAAATTTTGTGTGCAGAGCCTATATTAAGGTCATTTTAACATATATTTTCGGATTTACTATTGACTAGCTCAATTAACAATATTTATTTGGGAAAGGGCATAGCAGTAACGGTGTATGGTTAGTTGACTTTAAGATGTTTTCTGCTTGTTTCAGTCTTCTACAATGGGAAGGAAAAAGACAGAGGATGCTGGCCCATCTGCGAAGACCAAGACAACTAAAGATGCTCCTAAGAAGGAAAAATTTTCTGTCTCTGCCATGCTGGCCAGTATGGATGAAAAGCCTGACAAACCCAAAAAAGTCTCCTCTACCTCCAGTAAGCCGAAGCCAAAATCTGCTCCAAAAGCTTCTGCATACACCGATGGTATTGATCTTCCTCCTTCTGATGATGAAGATGATGATCTCCTAGAACAGGAGGAGGAGAAAAATAATGCATCCAAACGTGGAAGTCAGCAGCAAAGGCCTGATTTAAAACCACTTGATGTGCCTATTGCTGATAAAGAGTTGAAAAAACGTGAAAAAAAGGATCTTTTAGCAGCACATGCTGCTGAGCAGGCAAAGAAGGAGGCTCTCAAGGATGATCATGATGCATTCACTGTGGTCATTGGAAGCCGAGCTTCGGTGCTTGATGGAGATGATGATGCTGACGCAAATGTGAAAGATATAACAATAGAAAATTTCTCTGTTTCTGCTCGTGGTAAAGAACTTTTGAAGAATGCATCAGTGAAGATATCTCATGGGAAGAGGTATGGTTTAGTTGGACCCAATGGAAAGGGTAAGTCCACACTGCTGAAACTTCTTGCCTGGAGGAAGATACCAGTACCTAAGAATATTGATGTTCTTCTGGTTGAGCAGGAGGTAGTTGGTGATGACAAGACAGCTCTTGAAGCCGTTGTTTCAGCTAATGAAGAACTAGTTAAAATTCGGCAAGAGGTTGCCTCTCTTCAGAATGCAGCTTCTGCTGAAGAAAGTGTAGACAAAGATGATGATGAAGAAGATGATACGGGAGAAAAGCTAGCAGAGCTATATGAAAAACTACAGTTGATGGGATCTGATGCTGCTGAAGCTCAGGCATCAAAGATATTAGCCGGTTTGGGTTTTACAAAGAATATGCAAGGCCGCCCTACAAAATCCTTCAGTGGTGGCTGGAGAATGAGAATTTCTTTAGCTCGAGCACTTTTTGTTCAACCAACGCTATTATTACTTGATGAACCCACGAATCATCTCGACCTGAGGGCTGTTCTCTGGTTGGAAGAGTATTTGTGCCGTTGGAAGAAAACTTTGGTGGTTGTCTCACATGATAGAGATTTTCTCAATACAGTATGTACTGAGATTATTCATCTCCATGATTTGAAACTTCATTTCTATCGTGGAAATTTTGATGATTTTGAGAGTGGATATGAACAGCGTCGCAAAGAGATGAATAAGAAGTATGAGATTTATGACAAGCAGTTGAAAGCAGCTAAAAGGAGTGGAAACCGAGCCCAGCAAGAAAAGGTTAAGGATCGAGCAAAGTTTGCAGCAGCTAAGGAAGCATCTAAAAGCAAAGGCAAGGGCAAGGTTGATGAGGATGATGCCCCATCAGAGGTTCCACAGAAGTGGAGGGATTACAGTGTGGAATTCCACTTTCCTGAACCCACTGAGCTTACACCCCCACTTTTGCAGCTCATTGAGGTCAGCTTTAGCTACCCAAACCGAGAGGATTTTAGGCTATCAAATGTTGATGTTGGCATTGATATGGGGACTCGTGTTGCCATTGTTGGGCCTAATGGAGCTGGAAAATCCACGTTGTTGAATCTTCTAGCTGGTGATTTGGTTGCTTCCGAGGGTGAAGTACGAAGAAGTCAGAAGTTGAGGATAGGAAGATACTCCCAACACTTTGTGGACCTTCTAACAATGGACGAAACAGCTGTGCAGTATCTTCTGCGTCTCCATCCCGATCAGGAGGGACTTAGCAAGCAGGAGGCTGTTCGTGCAAAACTTGGTAAGTTTGGGCTACCGAGTCATAACCATCTTACTCCTATTGCCAAACTATCAGGAGGGCAGAAAGCTCGGGTTGTCTTCACATCTATTTCCATGTCAAAGCCACACATTTTATTGTTAGATGAACCAACCAATCATCTGGACATGCAAAGTATTGATGCATTGGCAGATGCACTGGATGAATTCACTGGTGGAGTTGTTCTTGTCAGTCATGATTCAAGATTGATATCACGTGTGTGTGATGATGAAGAAAGGAGTCAAATTTGGGTTGTCGAGGATGGTACTGTCAAAACTTTCCCTGGAACATTTGAGGATTACAAGGAGGATTTGATGAGAGAGATTAAAGCTGAAGTTGATGACTGAACTTGCTTTTTATTAAAACAGTTTACTTTTATGACAATTTCCCCACATATATTTATATTCTTGCCTTCCTATATTTTTCTGATAAAGATGACGTTCCTCCTGCTGATGCCGGATTTTGTCTCCCTTTTCTTGTATTTAGCAACTGAGTGTAATTTTAGGTTGCGATAAATGCTATTATTAATGCTGTTGGTGAAACTCGTGGGTCGACGTGTAATTCAATCTGTTATGACTAAATAAACATTCATTGTTTTAAAAAGTTTCCCTGTTATCTCCAAAGGTTCGATATTTTGTTAATATAACCAACGCACAGATTTCTCCTAGACATGCAGTTTCTTATACAAAAGAAGATTAATATCTATATGAACCACTAGGAAATGTGCAAAAATATAAACCTAGTCTCGGTGATCTTCAACTTAATCAAACGTATCCACTTACATGCAGAAAAAAAAATAAAACTTTGAGGAATGGTTGGACTCTTATACCCAACAAATAATTTTATTTTCATCTTACATTAGTTAATGATTGACCCTTTAAATAGGGAAAGTTTATGCAACGAAGGAAAACAATTCTGTAGATGATGATTACTAGGAACTAGGAAAGGGAATAAGAAGAGGGCACAACTGAGGGTGAGGAGAATGAGATTCGGCGCGTGAGTGTAAGGAGCATAGGCTATTTAATCATCAAAATCTCTCGTCGACTTTTGAAACTTTCTCGTAGTTGTCAGACTCGGTCATGACTCCAGTTAACTAAACCATTCTTCATTACACTCTAGTTTTCTACTGACACTTAGATTTGTCCATTATATTCAATAAATCAAGTCAAGCCTTAGGCTGCTTTCAAAGTTCCCCGTTACGCTCGTCTTCTTAGAATCATATTCTTCTCTTATATTGGATTAAGATTTTACGCTTCATGCTCTTACACAACATTATCATAAGAATAGTTCATCTCGTAACCTTAGGGTTGCACAAAGCGTTTTAATTTCCAAATGTACTTCCTTCACCTAATCTCTAAAACATAATTAGTTCTATATATCAAACAAAACAATTCACATACATAAATATATGTACACGCTAGATCCAACACATTCCACACTGTAGTTGTTTGATTTGTCTCCTGCAAATGTTGGAGGCTAAGGTTGATGCGAGTGCAATGTTGACTGGTTTGTCTCCTGCCAATCACGTATTTCAGTCCTTCCACTGAAACCAAACCTCACTTGTGGTGATAGTCCCCTCTCTACGTTATATAAACTATTAACTACGGTTATTAAAGTTTTAAATTGGAAGTTAATCAAAATTAAATCTAACCAATTAAGCACCGACGTAAGCGGTAAAATTGGTAATGCCTATTTTTCAAGCAAAGAGAAAGACATCGATGGAAGAGGTATTCAGGTTTAATCAGACTACATTCTTACATTTCTTAGAAGCTTCCAGTTAGGCTTGGTTGCCATGTAATAGGCAAAGCAAAGTAATCTGACCCCAAATAACCTCGTAATACAGAGATACTTATTCGATCCAAAGATCAAACACAAGGTCCGAATCTAATACTATCTTAACCCAATGACTTCACGCAAGAGTATTCCAACATTTAAAGTACAAAATTAGAAACAAGTAAAACGATGTCGAGATGGTACAGAAGCGTAAAAAGAGTGTACTCACAATAAATTCCAGGGCAAAAACATTATAACTAGAATTAGCAAACATAACAAATTAAAAAAAAAAAACAAAAAAAAAAGACGCCTTATTGATGCTAAATCCTTTACAATCAGTTTTCCCTTTTCCACAAAATTGATATCGATCCAACATATTCAGTTTCCAGCCTGCCTCTATGGTCCAATATGTTGCGTTGGTGATCGCATTGGCCAACCTAGGAGAGGAGGCGATCCTGGAGGGGTTGCACTGCGGCTGGGAGAGAAGAGGCTAAGTTCAACAAATGTTCCTGTTGATGTAACACCCTTTTCTAATGTCCGAAATGAAATCGATCCTCGCTTTGTCGATGCATCAGAGTATCTACCAGGACTAGACCGAACATTTTCTTCAACATTTCCTTCTAGATGACTCTGGCTAGCAATGAAAGACACGGTATCATTATGATCATCGTTTCGCCTCCTAGCTACTTCCATGTCTTGCAGATTTCCCAACGCTAAGCTATCTGCCACTGGACGGTAAACAAGTGTGTACATGCACAAGCCAGCGCAACATACCAGTGCAAGAAAAGCCAAGAAAACAAAGGCTTCAAACATAAAATGCTCAGGTCCGGATAAAACAGATAAACCAAGAAAAAGAACCCTTAATGGAAGGAAACATGAAACTGAGAATAGCAATGTGTAAACCCTCTTCTGCAGACCCCTGTTAATAACTAGTTTCAAAATCCGACTACCAAGCCAAAAAAGGTATGAAGTCAGGACAATGGCATAAAGGCCAAGGAGAATAGTGCTGAGTAAAGGGTAAGTACAGAAGGCAGTATCACTCTCCCCGGCCATTGAAGAGGCAGCCCCCGCACTTGAAAAATAATGAGGCAACTTTTTTCCAGAACCCCTATTCTTGTCTAACCGAGGTCCAACCAAAATAACAAAAAGCTGAAGAACAAACATTGGGAGGCAGTAAAGAAGAACATATCCCGATGTTTTCACATTCCATTTTTTGCTCATAATTCCAGTCTCCAAATCCTGTAAAGGTGCCCGAAGGAGAAATACAAGTGTGAGGAATAGGCACGGTTCTGCAAATCCCAAATTTGATACAATGTAACACTTGCAGACAGTGTCCGGCCATTTTAAGTGAAAGGTACTCCTTAACAAAGTCAGTCGAATAATTTCACCAATACCCCACCAGATTGAAAATAGGATGATTGTGATTCTGATGATCCAAGGACCACTAAAATAAGTGAGCTGAAGCAGACCTTGACTATGAATATGAGAGCGGAAGTAAAATGAGTAAGCAATGCACATCAACCCAAGAAGAATTAAGATGGCTACTAAACAAATCGTCACCAGACCGAATGCCTCGGTAGCTATTCTCGACAGGGGCATTACCCGATGTACAGATTCCACGCATGCTCTCTGACAGCATGGATACAGGAAATCCTCTGGTGGTTGTGCCTTCTTTCCAGAACTAAAGTATATATCAATGAGTTCCCAGTGTTATTAAAAGAATAAGATGATTGAACTCGATCCAGATATGCATAATCACTCAAGATAGATAGCTCCACAACATCCCAGATCAATCAAGTAGCACCCCTCCATACGGTCACTGTAGATACAAGATTATGAGCAATACATCAACCCCTGAACATATAGCTTTAAGGCTGATTATCCAATTCAAGCACCTAAAATAGATAACGAATTAGTTAGAACAAGAAACAATGAAAGTTGAACACTCAAATGTAAAACCAAGACAACTTTGCTTAAAATGATCACATATCAGAACTTGAGATATTCAAACCAAACTCATAAGGAAAATCATTTCAATCTTCAGAGAGTTTAGCATATATCAACAAATTGACCGGGTTGCAAAAACACAGGCCATGGAAAAAATAAATTGAAAGGAAAAATAACTTATACAGGCTAACAATAACATCCATGTGAGATTACACACTACATTCCTAAATTGATAACAAGGTTTATAAAAAAAGTCCCAGAGTGGGTTTTGCATGCAATGTCAAAGGTGTGACCTCAATTGTGACCACATTCATTAGCTATATTTCGCAGTGTCAATAAACCCAGGGAGCCGCAACAACAAATGCAATTCAAAACAAATATAGATATATTAGTACATTAAATAATTTAATAATCACATAAAATCATAGGCCAGCGACTGGTTTTCAGCAGAGCAAAGAGACAAAAAAAGAAAAGAAAGAAACTTGGAAGAGAGGACGAAAAGAGTGGAGACTGTAACCGGGAGTTGTCATCGGGAACAGAAACATTAAGTTGAAAGCAGTAAATTGCATATAGAAGCAAAAAGAGGTGTGATAGGAGACGAAAGATATGGCGTTGTGGAGCATGAGAGGGTGTTTTGATTGAAAGCGATAGCAATAATAAATGAAGAGTGAGTGTAGTGAAGAAAAAATAAGAGAGTTGGTGTGGAGAGAGCAGGTATTTAGGATTGAGAAGGCACATTAACTAGAAAAGCTAAGGGTTGAGGCAGGGAAAGACGGAAGAAAATGTGAAGTAAAGTTAGGTTTGTTGGGTATTTGAAGAAGGAAAGAGAGGAAGGGGATGAAATCAAAATTGAAATCGATTGGGAGAAGAAAAAAAGAAAGAAAAAACAGAAGCAGAAAGAGAAAGAAGAGATTGAAGGAAGGAAGAGGAAGAAAAGAGAGGGAGCTTACAGCGGAAGGGACGGTTGATCCGGTGAAGAGGAGCGAGGAAGGGAGAGGGGAAGAAGGGGATCAGCTAACCCTAATTGCAACGGATGTGCGCGAAGGTGAATTGGGAGAGAGAAGGGAACAGGAGATGGCGAGGGAGTTAGAGAAGAGAGGGGAATTGGTGAGTGGGACTTTGTTGGTGACAGCCTGTCTCCAGCTGTGTCCTCCGAACCTTCCGCTTCGTGGATAAAACCACTTGCTTCGCCTTTCGCCCTAACCTACGTGTCTTCCTCCTTTTTCCTATCCTTTTCACACTCCAACACCCTAAAATATTTAATTCAATATTACTTTTAAAATATTAAAAAATTTAATTTAATATTTGTCAACCCTTTTCTCTTCTCCTCTGCTTATATATTTGAATAGTATGCAATAAGCAATAATAATAGAAGGAAGAAGGAAGGAATAAAAAATAGTTATTTAAATTTATGTATATATTTAGGAAGGAATTAAAGATAGTTATTTAAATTTATTTATAAATTTATTTAAAGTTATTTGACTAGCGTACGTATATGTACATATTTTTTACTATAAATGATAATCATAATAAATTAATAGGTAATAATAATATAATGTTATTAAATTAATATATAAAATAAAGTGAAATAAATATAAAAATTAATTATTGATAAATAATAAAAAAAATGATAAATAATTTTATAGAAAATAGATAAAAATAAACATTAATTTTAAAAAATTTAGTAAATAATTATATTCTAAAAGATATAATTGATATCATGAGAGTGGAAAAAAAAATTATCTTTTTATATATTTTGTTATAGATTTGTTATAGATTTAGGAGTGAGTGGAAAATGAAATATAATTGAAAGGTGACAGAGAGGCGTGGGTATGGGAGTGTGCATGGGAGGGAAAGGGATTTGGCGTAATTGAGAGACATAGTTAGAGATGTTGGATTGGAGATCCTAGGCGTCCAATGTTGCTCTAACCGCTCATCTCCTTTCAATTTCATGTATGCTATGTTTTTGTGTTTTCCGGTGAATGACACCGCATCTGCATGTCGTTTGTTGCTTGAACCACGCAATTGCATTACCCTCTGTTTCTGTTTCCGTTCAATTGTAACCCACATTACAAGTTTCTCTCTTTCCACAGCATCTCCTATCCCTTCTTCACCCACATTTCGCTTCGCAGTTTCTGTTTTTCCTTTCATTTCATTTGGTTAGAGAATCTGGGCAGGGCCACATTGGGTCTCTGTATCCATCCCTTCTTCAACCTAATACGGTATAATACAACAGAAAGAAAAAGAACATAAAATCACATTCTCATTGGCATTGTTGGGTTGGGAATTGGTGGCGGGTGTTATGGGTTGCATATGCTCCAAAGCAAAATCACCACCATCACACCAATACGTTTCCCAAAACCATACTGAAAGTTTGAAGGCCACTCCATCCCCCAACACCAACCATTTCGGAGACACCACTTCCCTAGTATCCAATTCAAATTCAAATTCAAATTCAAATGCAACTCAAGAAAAAGCCTCCACCCCAATTCAACAGAAAGGAGACAAGAAAGCCAATGGGAATGGGGTGCAATCAACGACACAAACACAACAACCTAAGATGTCTAGGTTGTATAGTATAACCAGAGGGGAAAGAGGAGTACAGGTTCTCGCTGGATGGCCCTCTTGGCTGTCTGCAGTTGCCGGTGAAGCCATTAATGGCTGGATACCTCGTAGGGCTGATTCCTTTGAGAAGTTGGATAAGGCAATTCCTATTATTATTCCTTTCCTTGCTTCTCTTTCCATTCTTATTTAATGTCACCGACCATATCTTTTTCTTCAATCACTTACCTGTCATGTTGCAGATTGGCCAAGGAACTTACAGCAGTGTTTATAAAGCTCGTGATCTTGAAACAAATACAATTGTTGCATTGAAGAAGGTTCGATTTACTAATATGGATCCAGAAAGCGTTTGTTTTATGTCAAGGGAGATTATTGTGTTGCGAAGGCTTGATCATCCCAATGTCATGAAGCTTGAGGGCATGATTGCCTCACGGGTCTCTGGTAGCTTGTACCTTATCTTTGAATATATGGAGCACGATCTTGCAGGACTTGCAGCAATACCTGACATCAAGTTTTCCGAAGCACAGGTACCTTCTAATTATACCCAAACCTACCTTCTAATTATGCATAACAGAGTCTTAAAGAAAAGATAACAACCTTTCTCTCATTTACAACTGTAAATTTTTCTTGGAAGCATTTAAAATTCACCTGATGTCATTTGTCCGTATGTGAGATCTAGAAAAGTGTCTACCATTTCTATAATTAAAAGAAGCTTGACACAAACTCTGAAGCAATGGATTGCTAAATATCTTTTTAAATCGAAATTCACTTTTACTACTATTATTATTATTGAATTTGACGACTCAAAAACATTGTATATTTTGTAAAGGGTTTGACCGGGATAACAACGACATTTTAAAGTTTTTTGAATTGCGTATCTCATCATCTTGCAAAAATCCCTAGTGGCTCTAGAGCTGTAAAGCTCTGACTAACTGCATTGGATATTGCAGTTAGTTTGCATATCTTGGACCTAATTAACTTATTAGTTGAAATAGACAAGAAATTTGTTTAAAGCAAAGAAGAACACTGAACAGTTAGGCACTGGTTATGAGATCATAAGTAGAAAACATTAATAGTAAAGTGTAACATCTTAGTTACCAATACAAACCCCCACCATGGATTCCAATAAAATCTTTGATTTATTGATTCCTTTGCCAGCATCCTTTGAGCACTTGGTAGCCGGCGTGAAGGACTCCGACGCAATACCTGAAACCAACAATAACCTTTTTATTAAAAGCCCATGTATTCTTTGCATTCAACTGTATTCACAACTTAAAGCTCCGTGTCAGACTTCTTCTCTTATTTTCTTTTCTCATTAGAGGACCTCGGCTTCTTGTTTCAACTGGGTGAATAATTTTTGTCATATTACAGATCAAGTGTTACATGCAACAGCTTCTTCGTGGTCTAGAACATTGTCACAGTCGTGGTGTCATGCATCGTGACATAAAAGGTTCAAATCTTCTGCTTGACGGTAATGGCAGACTAAAGATCGGTGATTTTGGGCTCGCAACTTTGCTTCAGCCATCTCAGGGGCAGCCTTTAACAAGTCGGGTAGTGACCTTGTGGTACAGGCCACCTGAACTTTTACTTGGAGCTACAGATTATGGAACTACTGTGGATTTGTGGAGTGCTGGATGTATTCTTGCAGAGTTGTTTGTAGGGAAGCCTATACTGTCTGGACGAACAGAGGTAGTATTCTACTTTTGTCTTGGTTATGTGCAAATTTTTTGTTAGACATACTCAAGCCTTTGCATTGGATACCTTTATCATCAAATCTTTGATGATACAAGCCTTAAACTAATAGGTTCTCTTCTGTTACCTATGCATATTTGCATCGGAGGAGAGAGAGTTATACCTTTACAAAGTAATGTAAACTAGAGGAAGAAATCAAATAAGCATCACATTTGTAATCTAACTTCAACATGTTAGTTTTATAGCCATTTGAGTTATACCTGCAATCATTTTATTGATGAGAAATGGTATTTACGATTTAAAAGGTGTCATTTGAAATACTTAATTGTTTTGTCACAACTTTCCATGGAACTAAGATCTGGTAATATGTCATTCTAGGTGGAGCAACTACATAAAATCTTCAAACTGTGTGGATCTCCTTCTGAAGAATACTGGAAGAAGTCAAAGTTACCGCATGCAACAATTTTTAAACCTCAACATCCTTACATACGCGTTGTTTCTCAGACATTCAAGGATTTTCCTTCATCTACACTGAGCCTCTTGGAGGTCCTTCTAGCTGTTGAATCGGATGATCGGGGAACTGCACCTTCAGCACTTCGGCATGAGGTAAATATTAGTTCTTTTACGAGTGCAGTTCACACTACAAATCGTCTTTGAACAGAAGAATGGGCCTCAGAAGATTTCTTTCCCAACCTTTTTTCCTTAGCCACTGACATTTTCCATGCTTAGTTCTTCACAACGATGCCACTTCCTTGTGATCCATCATCTTTACCAAAGTATCCACCGAGTAAGGAGTTTGATGCGAAACTTCGCGAAGAGGAAGCTAGAAGGTATTACTTTTTTGAGTTTTTTATATTAGAGAATAAATTAGATTAAATTAGTTATCCGAAAATTTGACAATCAGCGGCGGTGTCACCTTCTAAACCTAATTTTCTTGAGTCAATTCTTACGTGATTTTGTCATATCTGATTTTTTTGCATTACCTGCAACAATAGGACATTTTTCGCACACCTTTCTAGTGTGTGCTTTAATGATTATTTATTTTCTGTATCCATGTCTCAAGCAATAATAGAAACGTTTTGGACTTTTCTTTTTTGTCTTCCTTTCCTTTTTGTTCTCTCAGGATATTCATTTCTATTATTGCAGAAGTATTTGAGTGTTTTTTTGGTTGGTTTTTCCTCTTCTTTTTGAGACACGGCTTTGTCTATTATTATTTTTCCATGTGTTTCTCCTGACACCCATTTGTCTATTATTAAGCAGGCGAAGAGCACCAAATAAAGGACATGATTATGAATCACTTGGGAATAATTTAAGAGAGTCTACAGCTGTGCCAATACCTGGTGCTAATGCTGAGTTTCTGGCAACTATTGGGGTACGTTATCATAAACACATAATGTTAATGGACATTCTTTTCATGAGTTATTTGGGTTTGCCTGACACTCCTTTTTCCATGTGATTTTTGGCGCCAGAAAGGACAGTGTAATTCTAAGCGGGTCTGTGAGAAGTACAATTACGAAAAGGATGAGGGTTATGGCTTCTCTCGCGAACCTGTAAAGTCAACGTCAACAGCACACAATGTACTTTCTCATTCTGGGCAGTCAATGCATCCAAGTGTTTATGGATCCTCACGCAATTTGAATTTGACAGAGGAAAATGTCCTAACATGCCCTGATCATGGCTTTATATCAAGAAAGTCTGAGTTGAGCAAACATACTTCCTATTGGCAAGGTAGCGTCGCAAAATTGTCAAGATTTTCTAATTCAATTGCAGTTCGTGGTGATTCACTGCTTGAAATGAGTGGTGGTGACTTTGGTGTGAATTCGCAGTTGCCAGAAGATCAATTTGGCAGGATATATAGCCATAAAGCAGATAGTGAGTCCAACCAATTGTTCGATGGACTCAAATCTTAACAGAAGAAGGACTTTCTCCCCACAGGGAAGGACCGTGCCAAGGTAAATATGTGAAATTGCTCAATTGTTGACTGTGAAGACTGGTTTGCTTACTTGCTTGATATCAAGATTTTCTTGCAACGGGGCTAATGTTAATAACCCAGGGATACTATGAGATATCCCTGTATGATAATAAAAATATATCTGTACTAGTAATTAGTAGAGGATACTGGAACCTGAATGAAACTTTCAGGAGATGGTTGTTATTATTTATGTTCAATGAATATGAAGCTGTCAAATAATTACCTGCTTGTATTTATGATTACAGGGCCTTGCTAACTAAAATGCCCGCATGCATCATTCTGGACCGTCGCTGGCCTCCAGAGGATAGTCTTGGAGGAATACTGAAGGAAAACGAAAGGCAAACCCAACATGCTGTCCGGAAAGCTCGTTTGAGAAATCAAAAAGTGACTGACTTTCAAGAGTGTTCTGATGCAGTTAACATGGGATGAGAACACTCGAACGCAGGGTTGTGGCTATCATAAAATGCCAAGATAAAATATTTGTTATGAAAGTTATTCAATTCTTGTTGCCAATGGATGACTAGTGCTCAGAGCGCTTCAACTCACTTCTTCATTTCAGATATTTATAATTACCATGGAAGGCCTTGTACAGTGTTCTAACCAACAAACTTAATGCTTCAGGAAGGTCGATAGTTTATAGAGCCAATAAAATCCATGCCGATAGAGTGTACAATAATTGTATAAAACACACCAAGTTGCCCATTGCCTGATCGCGAAGTCATTTCCATGGCATTGTACATTTGAAACTGATTTTGCCCGATTACATTTTATTGATTTAATGCATAGGTTAATGGGTTACCTGCATGTTCAAAGCTAGAAGAGGGCATTGGCATAGGAAATTCGAAAGGCTGAAGAAAGTCCTGCATTTCAAAACATCGAATTCTCATTAACGTGGGTATGCAAGTGAAGTAATACCAAGACAGAAGATTTACTATTAACATTCATGTGATACCTTAATTTCTGGGATTATTTACTAGATCGATTAACCTCTGCAATCAATTCTATACTTAGGGTGGGTGTGTACATGCAAGAGGCAATTAATTAAAACATGCAATCTCAAGACTTGGAGCTTTGGAATAGAAGAAATGTGGAATTTCTAACGAACAGCGAACACTGTATGATTATTAACTATACATATACAATGGCTGGCTATTTGTTCTTCCCACTCTAACTTAAGCTTTAAGTCCACTTCCTTTGGTTTGATCTCAATTCATTTATAAATAGAAGAAAAGAGGAAATCATGTTTCGCTGTACTTTCTACGCTTTATTTGTTTGTGTTGCTCTAGAGGATCTTGGTCGTCAAGCAAAACCTTAAAATACGTTCACAAGAGTTTTTTCCCTTCAAGGAATAAAAATAGGAAGCTGGGTTATGGACTAAGCTTGTTTGTTATGATTGATTTGATGTTCAGAAAGCAGACACGAATGAGTGGGTGAGTGAGTGAGTGAGAGAAAGAGATTGAAGATTAAGATGTTGACGGAAAAATAGGTACAGAAAGAAATTCCACCAAATTTGAAGATGCAACAACTGCAGTTTGCTTGATTCACAATTCTGAGAGGTGTGTTGTCTATATCAAATGCGGATCCATCCAGTGGCAGTGCATGGGAGTTCCCTTGGCGTCAAAGCATCAAACGTCAATTATTCCTCCCAGGCCCTAGCCAGCTAACTTCAAACCAAATATAACGCATGCATATCCATGTTCGCTTCACTGTTTTTCATCACTCACTTTCTACACACAAATCAAGCCAAGATGAGGCCCAAACCCCATCAACCATTCAATTCCAAGCTGCTCCTTCTGCCGCTCTTGGTGGCCTTCTTCCTCCTCTTCGTCCTAAGATCAAACTTGTCTACCTTCAAAGACATGCAAGAGGAGACCCCAAATGCTACCTCACAACCATCGCATTCAGTAAAGACCCAAAATTGTTCCCCGAGTTGCAAAAAGATACCAGTTTCTCTCTCCCAAACACTCATCCACTACTCCACCTCAACCATCACCCCACAACAAACGCTGAAAGAGATATCGGTGTCTGCAAGAGTGTTGGAGAAGAAATCCCCGTGCAACTTTCTGGTGTTTGGGTTGGGGCACGACAGCCTCATGTGGAGTGCACTGAATCATGGTGGGAGGACGGTGTTCCTGGAAGAAGACGAGGCATGGATGGAGCAAATAAGGAGGCGGTTTCCGACGGTGGAGTCGTACCACGTGAGGTACGACAGCAAGGTGAAGGAGGCTGAGAATCTGATGGAGGTTGGGAGAGGAGAGGAGTGCACAGCAGTGGGAGACCCCAGATACTCCGTTTGCCAGCTTGCTTTGAAGGGTTTGCCCAGTGTGGTGTACGAGACAGAGTGGGATCTGATCATGGTCGACGCACCCACCGGCTACTACCAGGATGCACCTGGGAGGATGAGTGCCATCTACACCGCTGGGATGATGAGCAGGAACAAGGAGAGTGGAGAGACCGATGTGTTCGTACATGATGTCAACAGAGAGGTCGAAGACACTTTCTCCAAGGCATTCCTCTGCGAATGCTTCATCAACAAACAAGAGGGCAGGCTGAGACACTTCACCATTCCCAGCTTCAGGCACCACCCTCACCTCTTGCGCGGGCCCTTCTGCCCTCCCCCACCGCCTCCTTCCTGATCCACCCTCATCACTCTCAACCCATTTATCCACTACTGCTTCTTCAATAAAATATTTCATAACACCACAACATTTTTTTTTTTAATTTTATACAATATTATAATTGTAATTTGCTAGCCTAAATAACTTGTATGTTGTATATGAGTCCAGATTCTAAAAAATCATTATAATTGACGAACAAATATTGCATTATCGACCATAGAGAAAATTACGATACCTTACCTTTGAATTGTGTAACTTCCTGTACAATGATTTTGGATCCTTGATATGTGTCTGTTGAATTTTAGCTAAAGTCGTCTTTGCCCATTTGCCCATTAAAAAAAGGTATTATTTTATTAGTAAAAAAATAAAAATAAAAAGAGTAATGGCGAAGTTTGGTATTTTAAAAATATTAAAAAGAGAGAATTTAATTAAAAGGGGGGACCGGGGAAGGAGAAGAAAAGTTTTGGTGTTGAAAGAGCGGAGAACGCATAGCACAGAGCAGAGAGAGGGTTGCGATAATGAGTAACGAATAGTAAGTATTTTTGTTTGAGAGGAAGAGGTTGGGGGAAGAAAGTGTTACTGATCTGGGGTTTCGTTTGATTTGATTTGATTTGATTTCAGCGATTACCTGTTCAAGCTTCTGCTTATCGGCGACTCTTCCGTCGGGAAATCATGCTTGCTTCTCCGATTCGCTGTCAGTCTCTCATCACTTCACCGGATTTCTCCTTTCGCCTTCGCTTTCTCTCATCTCTTCACTTCCCTTCCTTGCAGGATGACTCCTATGTGGACAGCTACATAAGTACCATTGGAGTTGATTTCGTAATCATCACTCCTCTTCTTTTCTTCTTTGACTCTTTTTCTTTCTCTTTCTATTTATGTCCCGACACATTTTCTTATCTCTCTCCAGAAAATCAGAACCGTCGACCTACAAGGAAAAACCGTCAAGCTCCAGATTGTGAGTTTTCTTTTCTTATACTCTATTTTTAGGTTTTCAGGATAACTATTGGTCACGCCAATTTCTATCTATTATCTATTTTGGTTATATTGTGTTGCACCCACCCGAATGTTACAATTTTGCCCTAATTTCTGTATTCGCCTCTTACCCAATTGTAGGGTATTGAAAAATCAACACCTAGCTCCATCTCTCATCTTTTTCCTTCTTATCTTCATCATTCCACATAAACATTTTTGGTACAGTTCATCATCACCATTCGTTGTAACCTTGTTCAGTCACGCTCTGTTCTGTTGTTGCCCACTTACCAAGCTTGGATTGTTTTATTCTGTTTTTTCGTATATGTCATTTTAAGTAGACCTCAGCTGTGAATCTCATTATCCATGTTGCTTGTCATAGAAAATGAAGCCATTCGAGGCATCATCTTTTCTCCTTCCCTAATCACTGATACTCACTGTTTCCTGTAGTGGGATACAGCCGGACAGGAGCGATTCAGGACTATAACAAGCAGTTACTATAGAGGAGCGCATGGAATAATTGTAAATCAACTTTATCCTATCATCATCTACGCTAAAAACCATATACCTGCCTTGATACTAATTGAATTTCTTGAGCAAACTTCTGGAATCCTTATAAGTTTTGGGATCGCAACAGATTGTCTATGATGTCACTGAGATGGAAAGCTTTAACAATGTGAAGCAGTGGTTAAATGAGATTGATAGATATGCAAATGACAGTGTGTGCAAGCTTCTTGTGGGGAATAAATGTGATCTGGTTGATAACAAGGTCGTAGACTCACAAACGGCCAAGGTAAATTATTGAATTATCACTTTTTTCCTTTTCGTTTTTTCTTTTTTGATTCATCCGGAAATTCTGTTCTTTTCTCTTTAGGAGTTCAGTGTTATTTCGAAATTAATCGTTAGGCATCTGGTGTTATTTCCCCCTATGGAGTTTATCTTGCGTTTTCTATGTCTTAATCAAGGAAAGTATTAATTTTGAACATATTACTCTAAATATAACATATGAACATTCAACTCTAAATATAGCATGTGAACATTCAACATTTTAAAAGTCTTACACTTGTATCCCCTGAGCAATTGAAACTGCTACACATGTATCCCTAAGCTATCGAAACCATTAAACATCTTGAACTATCAAAACTGTGGCGTTGTATAAAATAATGGAGGGGGCGCATTACCTCAAAAACTACTAACAGTTTCATTCTAGATACTGGTCTTTTTGGGATGGAAAACAAAAGCAATAGTAATAATTCTAAAGTTTATGTCGTTTAATATTCATCTGAGGTATTGGAGAGGAAAGGGAACTTCAATGTTTTCACTCTCATTCTATGACCAAATAAAGAGGCATGACAACCATTATATTTTTACTCTTTGGAGATGCGCTATCTCGGTAGAATTTCCAATTACTTGGAACTCAGTTTCTCTTAAATAAATAAAAATTTAGCAAAGATTTAGAGATCTTTTGAATGCGTGTATTGCTATTTTTATCATTAGCTAAATATGTCATGTATAATAATAACTTTAGACTGGTCACTTCTGCATTTATTGTGAGTTGTCAGTGCCATTTGATGTAGAATTGTTTAGTTAAAGAAGCATGTGCCTGAAGGGTAGATTATGAAATATCAGTTACTTTCCCTGCATGTTAAACGGAAAATAAGGATTAGGATAATCGTACTTTGTCTAACATGTATTGAGGGTATGAATCACAGGCCTTTGCGGATGAGCTCGGTATCCCTTTCCTTGAGACAAGTGCTAAAGACTCTATCAATGTGGAACAGGCTTTCTTAACTATGGCAGCAGAGATTAAGAAGAAGTATCTAATATCTCTAGCTCCTCTCTCTCATTTAGAATCTTTAAACTACAAATATAATCAATGTCTTGTGATGGTATGAGTTCCAACACTAGACGAGTAAGTCCCTTTGAGATGTTTTGAACATTTATTTGAACTTATGTGCAGGATGGGAAGCCAAACAGCTGTTGGTAAGTCGGCAGAAGCCGTTCAAATTAAGGGGCAACCAATCCCACAGAACAGCAACTGCTGTGGTTAGGTTTTACGGTCTGTTATAACTGTTATATGAAAATAGGGAGACTCTTTCTTTACTGTGTTATGACATGGATGTTTAAGTAGTAACTCTTAAAATATGACTGTTCATCTATTTAAATCCCTGGATAATGTTGTTCTGAATCTTCTGTCCTTATGACTTCCCTTGTTTAGAAGGGAAGGGAGGCAATTGGCCACGCATTTTCCGCATACGTATTGCATAACCACAAGGCAATTAAATTCTAAGTAAATGGTATATGCTTGTGGTAAGTGCATGGAACATTACAAACCAGTGCGCCTTAGCCTCACACCCTGAAAAGGCGCATATATTCGGATCACCAGTGCGCCTGCAGTCGGGAAAGTTGTCGGAGGCTTAAAGTTTTTTGGCTGATATTTCAACATTTTAATGTTCTACAAATAAATTAACGGCGGGGACTCGGTGGAGTTACTTTTCTGATTACAAGGAATTGGGTTTTTGTGGTTACGCACACACTCACCACATTACCACATCTTCGTTAGCGTATGCATGCTAGAACATACAAGCATTTATATTACTTTTCAAAGAGATCATGAATAGTGTTTTATATTCCGTGTAAATCAGCAATAAGTTATAAGCATGACAGGTAAAATTTCTCTAGGAAAATGCATTTTATCGGGGAGTTTGAAATTTGATGTGAAAGGATAAATTACAGGCTCGCGTTTTGTTTAATGTAAATGAATGTTTTCCTTTTCCCTTTTGGTTTCTTTCTAGAACCCCAAATCGTCGAGAAATTACAAACAGATCGGCGGAGGAAGATTTGATGTTGTCTTACGAAGACACTGTACAGTATTTACTATAGTGGTCCGGTCGTTGATTTGGTATGAACTGTGTTTATATTGTACGGTTGCTTAGAATAACTATTGGGCCTTTATATAGCTATGAAATTTGTTTTCAACATTTTAGGAATTTCTGGTTCACGTCAAGTTTGGTGGTTTCGTTCGTTCAACTCATTTTAGGCTTGGTTCACGCTGACATGTACATAATTCAGACTTGGTCAATTAAGGTAACATTCACCGTTTCGATTACAAATCATTTTACACTTACTAAGTTAATTCTCCAAATTGACATGATTCTATTACGCTATTGGCATAATATTTATATTAATTTTTAAAATTTTCAAGTTGCAATGCGGAAATGAGAAGGAAACTTCACCGAAACAGAACTCCAAATGATTACTATATTCTAATATCGTGTTCACAGCTGCCTTTCGAATCCTGTTTTGCCTTTTTCGCTTCCCTCGATTCATATTATATTATCAAAAATTAGTATACCAAAGGGGGGTAGAGGAGACAAAAACCATTATTTATTTTAAGTATAGACAAAAGTCATTTACAAACTGCAAGTTGGGAAGGAAGATGAGCTGGTTGTATGAATAAATTTCCAAATTAGGAAGAGGGGAGCATGCCTTCATTTTCATAATGAAGGCATGATGATTTGGGATGTGTCATCATAATCAAAGTAACTCGAAAACGAAGATAGAAACTATAATATGTTTGATTCATTTATTTTTCTGAAAAAAAAAACATAAGTGAAAATATGTCGTTTGCTTGAATTTAAAAAAAAAATGTAGAACACTGGCAGTTTCATCCTTTCTCTTTTGATGACGGCGTGCCCAAGAGAGGAAAATATGTTATGGACTTACGTTTTGATGACTTACTGACAGTGGCGGCACACAACGTTTGTATGAGTGGTTGTTGTTAGAGATGCGAACGAAAGCAAAGAAATAGGAAATAAAAAATGGTATTTGTGAATGTTGAAAAAAGGATGATGGAGTGTAGTTACTTTTATACATATTTAGAAGTTTAGATAAAGCGAGGAAAAGAATTGATAAACAAGAGCAGGAAAGATCCATATTGTGAAGAAGTGGGATAAGAAGAATTATGAGGAGGAAGAACAGCAAGAGGTGGTTGTAGTGGTGGATTGGGATTCGCCAACCGTGATGGTCTTGCCTTCTTTAACAGTGGCAGATGAAGGGTGGGGAGTAGAGGAGAGTGATTTCTTACTGATTATGCGGTAGATCTCGGAGAGAATGGTCTGGAAAGCCTTTTCGACATTAGTAGCTTCAAGAGCAGATGTCTCGATGAAAGAGAGGCCTTCCTTCTCAGCATAACCCTGGGCATCCTCGGTGGCAACAGCTCTGAGATGCTTCAGATCTGTCTTGTTTCCGATGAGCATGATGACGATGTTGGCATCGGCGTGATCCCTGAGCTCCTTGAGCCAGCGGGTGACGTTTTCGAATGTGGTTGGTTTGGTGACGTCGTAGACAAGAAGAGCTCCGAGGGCTCCTCTGTAGTAGGCACTGGTAATGGCTCTGTATCGTTCCTGTCCAGCCGTGTCCCATATCTGAGCTTTCACGCTTCTTCCCTCCACCTGCCGTCACATATTACATGTCATTTTTCATTCTTAATTGATGAATTAATGAATACAGCAACAAAAATACCAGATCTGGAACCACACCTCCAGAGTGCGAGTAGCGAATTCCACTCCAATCGTGGACTTCGACTCCAGACAGAACTCGTTCCGAGTGAATCGGGACAGAAGATTCGATTTTCCAACACCCGAATCCCCGATCAGCACAACCTTGAACAGATAATCGTACTCTTCCTCTGCTCCGCGACCCATTTTCTTTTCTTTTTCTTTTCTCCTCTCTTCTACTGATGATAAAAACAAAACCCTTTTCTATAGGCTTACCCTCCTCCTCACCCATCCCACCCAGCTTTTCTTATATTTTATTTTAATACTACCATGTCTGTCTGTTGTAAAACTCAATTACGTTTACTATTTCATACCAGTCAAATTTCCTTTTCTCTTTTTACACAATTACTTGAAAAATTATTCCATCGAGTGATTTGTGTTCAATTCTAGAAAATAAATAAGGTTACAAAACTGAAGATTTCATTTTGATCCCATATTTACTTTTGTATTGAGAAGTAGTAAAACCTATTTTTAGGAATATCTAACATGGGTAAGGATAGGAGTAGTAGTTTTTTCATACTCTACTTTTTAGCTAAATATTTGTCTAAATATTTGTATATGTGGATGTTCTTCTATTTTTTTAATAACCACGGTTATCATCGGATATTTATAAAAAAAAATATTTAACAACATATTTTAACCATAAATTTAAATAAATATATAATACATAACATTCATAAATTTTATAAAAGTACAAATAATACATTTAAATAGTCTTGAATGATAGTTTATAAAGAGATGAAAGATTTTTTTAAACCAATTGATAAAAAATAATACATTCAAAATTAATGTTTTAATCATTTTTTTAAATTTAAATTAGAGTATAGCTGATAGAGGTATCTACGGGTATGAATATTATTAGAGCCGTCAAAATGGGTTATAACCTGCGAGTTAACCCGGCTCATCACAGGTTCGGGTTGGGTTGAAAAAAAATTATAAATATCAATACGGGTTAAAAATGAACTCAACCCACTAAGAACCCGGCTCATTCGGGTTGAACCCGTGATGGGCTAGGTTGGTGCCAATAAATTTTAAATATTAAATATTATATATATATATATATATATATTAATATTAAAAAAAATAAGTGACAAGAATGATTTGATGTTAGATAGTAATTTATATTTTTGTGATTTTGGTTTGTATTTGGAGTTTAACCTAATTTGAGATTTTATTTGGATTGTATTGAAGTTTATGTAAATTTTAATCGGAATTATAATTTAGTTTTTTTTGTATTGAAGAAAAAAATTGTGTGTTTTTTTTTAATTAAGTGAGCCAACCTGTTTAACCCGCCAACCCGTGCTGGGTCGAGTCAGGTTCTAATTTTGTTGGCTCGCTAATAAGTGAGTTGGGTTGAGTTAACGCACTAAGTGACCAACCTGTCGCGGACCGAGCCAGGTTGGGTCGAGTTACCCGTTTTGACAGCTCTAAATATTATGATACCCGTACTCGCCTCGTTAACATGCGGGTATACAAAATATCCATATCCGTTACTCACAAATATCCATTTACAATATTTATTTTCTACCCGTTGTGGATTTTATTCGCAGGTACATATGTTTTTTTTTTACATTCTTAGTTATTTATAATAACTGTGTAATGTAAAAATTATTATTTTTATGAAAAAAATAAAACATCAAATTGCATAGTTTGGGAATTTAAAATTGACTCTTGAATTATATATAATAAAAGGTCCTTCTTACTTCTTTTGTTTTTTTTATGACAAATGTTTTTGAATTACACATTAATTTTTAGATTATATAATTTAAAAATATTTTAAATTTATGAATTATATAATTCTAGAGTAATTTTTTTATTGAAAACAAATGGATTCCTAATTTAAAAATTATGTTTGATGGTAATAATTTTTAGATTATGTAATTTAGGATCTAAAAATATTTTTTTAATTGTGTAATTCAAAAATTAATTTCCCAAATTATATAACTTGTAACTTATTTTTTGTATTTTTAAATTATGTAATTCATTGTTTTTATAAAAAATTTCTTACGTATACAATTTGAAACATTTTCATTCCTTACTTCTAAGACACAAGACAGAGAAAAAGAAAGTGATGATTAATTTGATTTTTCTAACCACTTAATGGGCTGCACAGGAGAATTATGGGGGTGTAGAAAGGAACATGCCTCCAGTTTAATTTGATTGGGTCGTTGTATTTGGACTGACTAGGCTTCCATTAAGAATAAAAATTATAAAATCCAATCTTTAATATTTATGACACATCAAGATCAAGATGTAAATATAACTACAAACAACCTAGTAATCTAAAGTGATATACAAAGTTAACCATAAAGTGGAGTTTTTTCATCAATAAGCTCAGGACTTTGAACTAAAAAGTCAACATTAATAACGTCATTGTATTCAACCCATTCATTTTAGAATTTCCTTGACTTTCCGATGTTTTACTTAATATAAGGAGGCTCGTATCTAATTAGGTCCACTTTTGCTATTACAGAAAAATAAATATTTGATAATCGTTTCTTCTTCTTAAAAATAAACCAAAGTCTTATTTTGAAGAGATTAAATTATGTATAAACAGTAAACGTCTTGACACTGTCATAACAAGAACAAAATTTGTGAAAAAATAAAAAATACCGTTCATTACATGAAACAATTACATTATAAATTTATATTAGATATGTAATCCATTCGGCATAGATGATCTCCAACAAAGATCAATATATTCACATAACAATCCAAATAATTATAATTAAGCTCTTAAGAGATTCAACAAAAGATGATGATATAAAGGCTGATTAGTATTAAGATCCAAACGGTCAGAAACACTACTTTGGGAGCAAGGTCTAACAAAGTTATACAAAATTTTCAAATCATAAAAAACAGTTGACAAAGTATATTTAAAAGAACTTAAAAATCATTAAACATAAAAATATATTCAAACAATTAAAAATATAATAACAGGGCAGCAAAATAAAACAATTTTAAAATCCAAATAACCTCCAAAAATTTAAATGCGTACAAATTTTATATAAATAAACAAAAGTGTGTACAAATTTAGATGGAAACATAAAAAATCAGAAGATACTTAAGAATTAATACATACAAAATTTAATGTTACCCTATTATGGTAAAGTTTAAACATAAAATGCACTATTTATTGTTATAGGTAACTAGAAAAAATAAATAGAAATAGAAATATATCAAAAAATTAAAGATATTATAACAGAAGTAAAATAAAACAATTTTAAAATTCAAATAGTTCCCAAAAATTTAGATGTGTACAAATTTTACATAAATAAACAAAAATGTGTACAAATTTAAATGAAAACATAAAACAAATCAAAAGACATGTATATGAAAATTTTGATGTTACCATATTATCCGTAAAGGTTAAATATAAAATTAACTATTTATTGTTCATAGGTAACTTGATAAAATAAACAGAAAATAGAAATAAATAAAAAATAAAAAAATAAAATTCATTTATCGAAGTACACACAGAAAGGATATGATTGACTCCAAAGTAATATCCACCCTTTCTTTAAATCAAATAACATCGAAATGTCATTAAAAGTTGCATAACATAAAGATATTGACCTTGTTTTTAAAAAAATATAAGATTGCTAGGAAAGACTAATTAATATTAACAAAGACTCAAATTTCCATCCTTGATGTAAAACACAATTTTAGGAATACTCTCCGACAAAATTACAAAATTTTCAATTTTAAAACATAAAGTTAGTTCACAAATCATATTTTAAAAAATTATGTGAAGTAAAATGGTTACGATCAACTAACTAACATTTTAAAATTTAAATAATTTCTAAATAATTAAATATGTACAAATTTTACATAAATAAATGAAAATACGTACAAATCTAAAAAATACCAAAAAACTCCTTGATTATGATGAATTTTTTTAACGTGTGGAATATCTTACAAAAAACTTTCAAATTGCATTAAGATTGACTCTTAAATCATATACAATACAAAAGTCCTATTGACATTTTTGTTATGAAAAATGTTTTTGAATTACACATCTTTCTAGATGATATAATATAGAAATATTTTAAATTTCTGAATTATATAATTTTAAAGTAATTATGTAATTTAGGAGTAATTTCTATAGATATTTACACGTGTAATTCAAAAATTATCTTTACAAATTATATAACTTGTAACGTATTTTTAAATTATGTAATTCATTGTTTTTATAAAAAAATTTCTTACGTATACAACTTGAAACATTTTCATTCCTTAGACACAACACATATAAAAGTGATGATTAATTTGATTTTTTTCAACCACTTTAATGGGCTTCACATGAGAATTATGGGGTGCAAGAATATGCCTCCAATTTAATTTGATTCGGTTATTGTATTTGGGCTGACTTGACTTGAATTTGAGTCGGGTCGGGTAGGGTTCTATTGATTCTACTGAGTCCATGTCTTTTAGGGTTTGGCCTCGCTTACAAGTTAATCTATCTCTTCCTCCTTTGGCGGCTTTCTTCTTCGTCTCACAGTGGGAGTAGCAGGAGCGCCTACTCACTTAATTGCCCTAAGTTAAGAAATGGCTCTGGTAAGTTATTTGTCTACTTTTCCATTTCCCAATTAACTAACCAATTATTTGAGCAATTTACCATAAACCTGAATGCAATGTTCAATGTTCATGTGTAGATCCTGCACGCACCCAAAAGAAACAAAAATGTTTACAAGACTCTCATCGCAGCAGAGTACAGTGGTGTCCAACTGGAATTTGCCGATTTCGAAATATCTGTTTCCAACAAATCTCCTGAGTTCCTCAAAATGAATCCTCTTGGAAAGGTATGTGTGCATCGATATATCTATATGTATTCTCATGCTCATGCGATCCCTAACCAATCAACTTTCCTTTTCCACCAGACTCCTGTGTTGGAAACACCCGATGGTGCAGTCTTCGAAAGCAATGCTATTGCTCGCTACGGTATGTCTGCGTGAAATTCCATATTATTCCAGCGTCAATTTTTCAATTCAATTCAAATCGTCCTCTTTACTTTTCTTGCAGTTGCTCGACTCAACGGTGACAATGCATTGTTCCTGTCTACTCCCATTGATAACGTAACTTTCCCATCTATTTGCTTACTCCCCTTTTGACCCATCTTTCCCCTCTCCTAATTTATACGCTCGTCCTTTTCACGTTGCAGGCCCGCATCGACCAGTGGATTGATTTTGCAACTTTGGAGATCGATACTAATATCCTCAAATGGTACATACCCAGACTTGGATTCGCTCCATACCTTCCACCAGTAAGCTCCATCTTTTACAACATTTATTAACTTCCATATTGTATTTATCTCTTCTCTGATCATCCCTGCCGATCATTTTTTTTTGTGTCTTTCGAAATTTATCCATCTGAAATGTTATATTTATCATCCTGCCCCGATCATGTTTTTTTTTGTGTCTCTCGAAATTTATCCACTCATCTGGATGTGTCTGCTTCAAGGTCGAGGAGGCTGCAAATTCTGCGTTGAAGAGAGCATTCGGTGCCTTGAACACTCACCTTGCATCCAATACGTATCTGGTTGGTCATTCCGTCACCCTTGCCGACATCATAATGACATGCAACCTGTATTTGGGTTTCACCCAGCTCTTAGTTAAGAGCTTCACCTCGGAGTTCCCTCATGTTGAGAGATACTTTTGGACCTTGGTCAACCAGCCCAACTTCCGCAAGATATTAGGCCAGATTAAGCAAACGGACGCCGTTCCACCTGTTCCATCTGCCAAGAAGCCTTCCCAGCCTAAGGAGTCGAAGCCCAAACCTAAGGATGAGCCGAAGAAAGTGGCTAAGCCAGAGCCAGAGAAGCCCAAGGAAGAGGCAGAGGAGGAGGCACCCAAGCCCAAGCCCAAAAATCCTCTTGATCTTCTTCCTCCAAGCAAGATGATATTGGATGAGTGGAAAAGACTCTATTCAAACACCAAGACCAACTTCCGCGAGGTTGCAATCAAAGGTATTATGATGACAATGTTTGTGGTTTCTGTGTCTAATTTTGTAAGTCACGTGTTTTCGAAAGCTCATTGCATTCTTCATCATGATTTGTTACTATTATTTAGCGTAGGGTGTCAAAGTAAGCTGATATGAGATGGCAGATATCTTATCAAGTTAAATAATCCTCGTTGTGAACTTGCAGGATTTTGGGACATGTATGATCCAGAGGGTTATTCTCTCTGGTTCTGTGATTACAAATACAACGACGAGAACACTGTTTCCTTTGTGACATTAAACAAGGTTGGTGGTTTTCTTCAACGGATGGATCTGGCTCGCAAGTATGCTTTTGGAAAGATGCTTGTGATTGGATCACAGGCACCATTTAAGGTTAAGGGGTTGTGGCTTTTCCGCGGGCAAGAGATTCCGCAATTTGTGATTGACGAGTGCTATGATATGGAGCTGTACGAGTGGACCAAGGTTGACATCTCTGACGAAACTCAGAAAGAGCGGGTGAGTCAGATGATTGAGGATTATGAGCCATTTGAGGGAGAGCCTCTTCTGGATGCCAAGTGCTTCAAGTGAAAATTATTGCGTAGTCTTACAAAAACCTATGATTTTGTTGCGCCTTTTGTTAAGAGTTGGTTTCTATTTTTTTGCCTGTTATAGTGAGTTCTTAGCTGTTTTGTTTTGGTGATTTTGTCAGCGTTGAAACTTTTACAAGGTTGATTTTGGTATACGTTCATTTTGTTTACTTTAGCAAGACTAGTACACAAATTTATTTATCTGTGAAGACGTCAATGCGTACGTATGAAATTTATTAGGCCTATCATAGACCGTGTGTGGAAATTGTTTGTTATTGTAGAGAAGACTGCTTATAAATACCGCAGAGGTCAGATTTTATAATGTATTTTTGTTTTGGAAACTATTTTTCAAAAAAATAAATATTTTAAAGCTTATAACCAATCACAAGATTGGTTCTATCTTTTTTAGTTATATCTTGCACAACTGAATTATCATTATTTTTACAATTTTTACTATTTAAAGATTTTTTAGATTATTTTATTAATAAGTTTTGACATTATATCATTTGAGTTATTTCTTATAATATTACCATCAGCATTTCTAGGTTGTTTTATTTATGAAGTAGTCTTTTTTAGAATAAAGAGATGCTTTTATACAATTTTAACAGAAATAGAATGTCAGCGTTATTCAGAAGAAAAATAAGAGAAAGTTGGTGTCATCTTTCAATTGATAAATTATATTTTTACATTTTTATATTTGTTTTTTCAACGTCATCTGTTTTGGTACCCAATCTCACATATTTTGTTTCTTTTCATGATCTTCTCTTCCTATCTTTTGTGTGTTTCACTTTCCCTTCCTTGTATGAAAAATATTTTTGATTAAATTTAAAAATTATATTTATTTTAATTTGAAAAATGCTTATTGTTTTACAAGTAAACTATTGGTATAAAAAAGTGACTGCAATAAAAAGCTTAAAATTTTACAAAAGCTACTTTGGATTTCTCGTTTAGGTGAGGTGGAAATATTTGGGAGTTGTTGACATGTTATGTAAACTAGTTAATATCACACGCAAATTAAACTCTTACAATAAAGAAAAAATTAAACTTTTACACGAGTTAATGTAACATTCTTATTTTTTTAATATTTTAAAACTATATTGTTTAAGAAAATGAATTGTTAATTCAAAACTTTAGAAAATTTGTTTGAAATTTTTTTTATAGTTTACCTCATCTAAAAGTTGGAATATAACGTCATCTCTGAAAAAATTAATTACCACTTAAATGTTTAAAGAAAAATGTTAAACAGTTAGAACACATGTATCCTCGTTATTTAAGGAATGAAGGCAAAATTATTAAAAAACCTATAAAAACATGAACATTCCGTCCAACTCAATTCTCAATAAAATATGCACAGTAATCAAAGAATTATTAATATCACAAAGCATAAGAATAAACTCACGTAAAAATAATTTTGAGCAAAGAATTATTAATATCACATATTGTGACAATCATGAAGACCTGTTTTGGTTTAAATATTTTTAAAATTTTTATAACAATATTTATTAGTAATTTTTTTTCTCTAAAGTGAAAATAAATTAAAAATTATCTTTTGACAGAAGATAATTTAAATTATCATTTAAATATACATGTATTCCCACTCATTTTTATAATAACAATAAAAAAAATATAGTGTAGATAAAAAGTGAAGTTTTTATATGCAAATGAATTTGTTTTTTCCATATTTATTGTTTGGTGTATACATTTACTTTTTAATATGATCATTTAAATTAAAGTTATTTTAAATTAAAATAATTATTTTACTAATTATAGTTTTTAAATGACTATTTATTTAAATTTAATTGTTTTTTTAACACTTTTTAATTAAAATATTACTTAAAATATAAATAAAAATTATTAACAATAAATTATAAAATTATTTATATTTAATTTTATAATATAATAATAATAATAATTTCGTTATTTTTTATTACAAGAGGGAACGAGTGATATGTAAAAGCAAAAGAAAAGGAAAGAAAATAATGTTTTTTTTTAAGATTAGAAAAGGGGAAAGAAGGGAAAGGGTCGTTCAAAGTTCAATGTTGAATGTTCAACGTTGAGAGAAGACATTTGAAAATCACGTGAAACCAAATAAGCTGAAATCGCATCCAATCTCATCGCATCGCACAGAGATGAATTCAATTGCCAGAAACCGATCGCTAAGTCTCATCCTTCTTGCTTTCTCTTTGCATTTCGTTATTGGTTCGTTCCCTCAACCTAACCTAATTCTTTCCCTTTTCATTTTCATTCAATTCCTACTCTATGTTGCAATCTATGCTTCTAGGAAACCCACAAATTCTTCATCTCTGTTTTCGATGCCAAACGACCACGCAATTCTAGAATATGTCTCCGCTTTGATTGAAATTTTTGTATTATCTGAATGGTTTCGATGCCTGCATGTGCGTGACCGTTTCTCATCAATTGCATTTCCGACTTTGATTTCATTTCAGTTCATTGCTTGCTTTTCCACCTTAAAATGTCTTTTTTTTTTTTTCCTTTTTGGGCTATTTTCTAGGTTTTTCCGACGACTCAGCTGTTTCTAAAGATCTCACGAAGATAGAACATTTTGCCACCAGAAGCCCTAGTACTATAATTGTCCTTATAATAATTGGGATTGTGCTGTTTTCCTTGTTCTGCTTTGCACTTTTCAAACTTTGGCGGAAGAAGAAAAGGGAAGAACAATACGCTCGTCTTTTGAAGTTGTTCGAAGAGGATGATGAGTTAGAGCTTGAGCTTGGCCTAAGGGACTGACCTCTGCAGCTCGACATCTTCAAGATTGGTATTGCATCATAATTTATCCCCTTTTTCTCTTTCTTATACTCGCCCAAACTGTATTTCTATAAAGTCAAATCCTAAATTCTCCATTCTTAAAGTTTTTTTTTTTTTTTTTTTTTCATGATCGTAAGAGGAGAGTTTTGAGAGAGTTAATTAACACCTTAGATTTGTTGGCGGACACGTATTACCGAATCAGAATGAGCCTGGGATTTCTCCTATAACGATTAATGACCCAGAAATCTGCCAACCTTTGCTCTTACACCTTCTAATCTAGGTGGCCGGGAAGCCTTTCTCTTGTTGAGTATTTAAATGCTCCTGCTGCTAGTGTCCATACACCTTTCAGTATTGAGTTTAAACTCTAGGTTAATCCCTTGTGTCACTATAGTCTTATAATCCAATCAAAATTGGAGTTTTGCTATGGTAATTGAACCTTTATTATCTGAGTTACCCTGGCGAAACTCAAATTTTATTACTTTGATTGGATTGGATAACAGCATTAAAAGCATATACTATATGACAGTGCACTTAAGTTTCTGCCTTTTTGTAATGAAAAAAACTTAGGTGCTATACGTTAGATGCTTATTTGTGTTTTACATGCCCTTATTAAAATTGAAGTTTTACCAACCTCTAATATGTGAGTTACTTACTGTGTCTGAGGTGAAACCTTAAATTTGATTTCAAGAACTATATCAAATCAATTAAGGTACTTAAGTTTTGTTCTTTTGTTGTATGGTCTGGAAAACCTTTCTGATATAAAATATTAAATGGTAAAATAAATATATTTAATGTTCTTCTATTCTTGGTAATTCAAAGGTTTATCAGAAAAAAAGATTCGTTGCATTGCTAATGTGCGCATGTATTTGTACCTTTTTGCCTTTCTACTGCACTCCTTCTGTACGTGATCTTTTTAGTATATCGTTTGTCTACCTCACCAAATCTCATGTACTCAAACACAACCTTGAGTTATGCTCTCAGGCTCAAGATTCAACGTGTTGAACTTGTGGTCCACTCAGATAGACTATTAAACACTCAAGCGCTTGGAGAACCCTCTCTTAAAAGTTAATTGTTAGGGAGATGGGGAAACCAAGCCACCATATCCATTTAACATCTCATATTGCTCAATCTGGGACCTAGGGATCTTATAATACCCAAGTCCTTATCGTAGACATAGGGGCCACACAGCACAAAGCCATGTCACAACAGTAAAGTTGTTTCTTGGTGACTGGTTGGTTGTGGGTCTGAGTATAGAAACAACCTCTTAGCACATGTAAGGGTTTGAGTCTGTATTATGTTATGACCTTCAGCTATACCTTAGCAATGCAATAAGCCTTTGGCACTGCGGTATGTTAGCTTTTACTATCACATACCCAGTCCACCAAGGCAGCCATCGTCATTTGCTCAAAAAGTACCATAAACATCTGAAACCATCATTACAGAACCAGCTTGTGAAATGTCATTATCAGAGCTCTTAGCTCTGTTGCACATGGTTGTCAAACTATATATGGGATCTTTATTTGGATTATTGTACATACAGATTTTAGGGATAAATTACTTGGGCAAAGGCGATGATAGAATAGAGAAACCAGTGGCAAAGACTAAGAAATGAATAATAAATAGAGCATGAATCAGAAATGTAGTGGTAGAAAAATGTAAACCATAGAATTGAGTTGGGTCATGTTACTCTCGGAAACATTGAAGCTACCAAAGCTGCTAATTGAAACCACCGTGCCTCGTGACTTTCCTCATCACCTTCTCATCTCCAGAACTGCTCTTACCTGAGTGTTGTTCTTCCTTCTAAGCCCATCTTGTTACTGTTCCAACTTAACACAGCTGTCAAGCTCTCAACCCAACTCATAAGGGCCAAAGGCCAATCTTAACATCTTTACAACACCCAAGTCGTACAATAATTACAATTAAGGAGTTAACAGGCATGTGTGCACATTAGTAAGGACATTTGATGGAAAGTGACATTTTGGCAAACAGAAGTAATCCTGTTACGGTGTCTTCATTTATTTGTTGATTATTACTATTATAGGGTTTTAGGGGAATCTTAGCTCAATCGCAACGTTTTTTATTTGTGCTTCTTAGGTTCAAATCTTGAAAATAACCCATCTATCTACTTGTATTGCGTACACCTATCCTCTCCACACCCTACTAGGTGGATCTCGTGCATTGCCACCTAAATATTTTTAGGGTTTATATTTTGAAGGGGGGTGATCTTCTTTTAAGCTCACGTATATGGTAAATTATGTCATAATACTTTCAAAACTTCTGATTGCAGGCTTATGCGAGTTTATTTGTTTTGAAATGAGTTATGCTAACAAGTGCAAGGACACTTGTTAACAATAAAAAGTAGCAAAAAATTTATGGTGAAATGCACAACAATTAATATAATACAGTACTTTAATTTTTCAATGCTTAACAAGTGTCCTTATAACTCGTTAGCATTTGCCTTGCCTTCAAAATAATGTCGCTTCTTGCCGAAGACAGATATGATGGTGGTGGACGTGTGGATTAAAACTTTCTTGGAGTGAAGAACCGTAGTTCATTGTTTGTAATGCTATTTGATGATTTTTTTTAATAGATATTTATTTATCTACATAGTAGATGTAGAGAATGCTAATTTGCACAGAGATTGGACTGGTGGTCGTCTTGAGTATGATACACCTGAAATTTGTTGATATGTATGATATTGTAGTCTTGACATGTTATGGGTAATATATGGTTGTCCATGAATGGGTGACATTTGTTTTTTAAAATCACCTGGGCATGAAGGATGAAGAGGGTTTGTGTTACATAACGTTATTTAGCGTAGTTTCTTTCTTCTCTCTTTTTCTGGTCAACAGTTCATAGTTTATTTATGAAAAAGATCTTTAATGCATCATCCATAAGACAGCCAAGACCTTTTTTTTCTGTCTTTCAAATTGAAATAAATCATGGCACGTTTGACATTTTTTTATATTAAAATTTAAAAAATGGTAGTTCTGGAGGGATTTTGGCGAGAGTGAAGTATTTATTACAAAATTGAGAGTTTAGCAAACATACATGTAATATGTTTCTATGTGTATGTGCGTTGGTGCGATTTTGAGAAATAGAGTATAAGAATTGAATGAATGTTTAGCATGAGAGGTAAGAGGATATAAAATTAATTTGTATTTGTTCATATCTATGATCCAGATTAAAAATACTCTCATTTTGTCATTTGTTCTCGTGTTTACATTTTATATTTTCTCACTTTTGTCGTTTGTTTTCTTAATCTTCAAATTTTCTATTCTCTCACTTTTATCATTTGCTTTCTATCGTTAATTTCACGTGGTTCCTTTTTTCGTGTTTTCTTCTTTTGCATCCCAATTTTCTGCGCGAATCAAATTGAAGTATTTCTAATTATTCTCACATTAAAAGAATGTAATAGCGACTGGAAAAAGAAGTCTACTCATTTTTTTTCTCTTTAAATCATGTAATGTGTGATCAATCCAATCTCTCCATATTATAACCGATTAACAACGAGATTAATGTAATGGATATGAAGGACTGTGACTATTTTTATTTTTATTTTATCATTCTACGTATTAAAACGGGTGCATTCTGTCTTTAAATTATACATACGGATGCACATTAGACCATAGTTAGAACTAAAAAAGATTATAAGATAACTTAAAAATGAAATGACTTTGTAATTCAATCCCAAATTATATGAATGTATGGTTGTACGATATAACTTATCATTTTTTTACAAACATTCATCTCAATTGATAATCCTTGTGTGTATACAGTGCATATATGGTTGAAAAAAATTATATAATTCCATAGCACGCTATCTATGGCAGAGGACAGCGTTCACAACCTTGAACAAATGTAAAGCTACATCAGTTGGGTTCAGTTTTGCACTATTATTATATATTTCTCCCGGAGAATTCTTATAATTTCAAAAGTTGAGAAGAAATGCCTTGAACGGATGAATAAAGCAGTTATCTTACTGTGTGTCATTATTTTTACTCCTTTAATGAAAAAAAAAAAAGGCTCGTTCATGGGGTGGAGTATGTCTTGACCCTTCTTTTCTGCACAATGAGAGCTGCAGCAATAATGCTGACGCCACAAGTATTAAAAATATCAAATAACAGTATCGTTTCTCAAAGTACATGAAAATTGCAGTCTTTCCATCGTATTTGTATTATCGCAACTGTCGTTCGTAGTAGTGGTACTTTATTCTTCTAGAAGTGACTAATTAAATGCTCCTGCAAATTAGTTAATTAAAAAGGGCGAAGGAATTTCAGTCCTCCAAAATGTTTTAAGCTCAACACGCATAATAAATTACAAACTATTACAGTTATTACAATGGTTCAATTGAGAAATGCAACTTTGCTTCATAAAATCAAATCTTAACAACAGATTCACTAAGCACTAGTTGAGAATAATAATTGTGCGGTCGAACAACTTGAATACCATGACTTCATAGTTCACATTTCAGTTCATCAAACTATACAAAATACCGTTAGCAAACTCAATAATAACTGAATCGACCATCCTTGAACAGCAATGACATATATATATCATGTCACAATAATGAAAGACACTCCATTTGTTTATTTAGTTTCAGTCAATACCATGCATATAGAGAGAGATGCTTGCAACACTCTTATATGCATGTATGTAAATTTAATAATGTGATAAATGCAAAATAACTAAAAAATTAAAAGGTATTGAACTAAGTGTACGCTACTAAGTAGCAGCTGCAAATTAGTTAATACTATAACTAAGCAAAACGACATTCAAAAGTTGTTGCGGTTAATACGCCAAAGAATGGACGTCAAATTAAATCTGGCGTAAACCATCTATCATCCCAGTCCCAGCAAGCTTCTTCTTGAGGAGACTCAGCACAAGGGTGTTTCTGGTGAGTTATCAGTGAAAAGACCATCACAAAGTCTAAGAAATCAGATGCTAATAACTTGACTTTAGAAAAATGTATGATCCACCGTTAAATTTCCGGGTGGGTCATCTTCCTGTCTTGGCTCGTTTCATTCCAGTACTGTTGAAAGGTGACATGCTAGGACTCATGCTTGGGCTCATGCTTGGACTTTCCTCTCTCAAAGTACCATTAAGCATAGCCAACTCCCTCAACTGTTGCTTCTTATAGTGATCAAGGGATTCATCCTGGCGGGTTTAAAAAGATTAGCAAGATACCAAGAAAAAGAAGGCACAATTAGTGCAATAACTACAATAATATAACTATACCACAGGCTTCAAAAGATTTTCTAGAATTGCCACTGCATGATCCAGGCGAGAATTAATTATATCCTCCGGAAACTCCGCCTCCACCAACACATGCAATGGCTCTTTAAGGTGCTCATATCCGGGCTTATCTTTAAGCTTTTCTTCCTACAAAGAAAATATAGGGAAATTGGAATACATAATACAAATGTGACGATCAAACTTACTATAGTATGAGTAATGAGAAATCCAAAAAATATTTTTAGAAATTGTATAAGTTTGGGAAAGAAAGTTAATTACAAAGTACCAAGGGGAAGCTAGCTACACTAGAGTTGGATGAGAGCCAGTTGAGTCTTGAGAAATGTTGTTAAAAGTAATGTTTAATGTTCACCGCATCAGATTATGCATATCAGTGGGGGAAATAGAAAGTTTACTTACACATACCAACTTTACCTTAATAGAATCCTTTACCGAGCCACAGCCTCTGATGTAAACCCTACATTCAGTCATGGCTTCCACTCTTTTCAATGAGTTCCCTCGAGGTCCCAGAATTCGGCCAACAAAATTATACTGCTGAGATTTGAGTCTAAAAGCTATTACATTTGAAAAACAAAACCTGATATAAACTGGAGTGAAATAACAAGGATTTGACTTACATTTGGATATTTGTCTACAGGAACATCAAGCCTGATAACTCTCTTCACAACAGGAGTAGATGGAACTCCTTGTGTCCCAGGCCAACCCATTGGTGGCGCTTGAAAGGATGCCATCCTTTGGAGATTTGCTTTGTCCTGCAAGAAGGATTTCGTATTTAGATCTCTCTTTATAACCAGAAGCTGTTATAACAACCCAAACTCCTTGACACCAAGTTTTCTCACAGTTCAAAAGAAATCTTTACATAAATTGCCCACCTATGAGCATTTTCATTTTTCAAAATGTAAATGCTAAAAGCATCAATGATTTTAAAATTCCAGTGAGCCAAAATCTGGAGATAAAAAGCAATCAAGAATTCACCGTAATAGGGCTGAAGAGCTGATGGGCAAGCATACGGACTGGTCCAAAACATGTTAAGGTATATAACAACATTTGCCTCTAAGACAGGTTAAATCTAGAGTATATGTAATGCCCCAAACTTCCATTAAACTGGACAATTTCGGAGATGAAATATTCTAAAAAATCAACTCAAAATTAGTAGCATTCCAATGCAGGAAAGATAATCTTTCGTATACCTGCCTCTATGTGTAAAACAATCCTTTAAAATACAATGACACAATTACGAAATACAAGGTTAACAAGTCCAAAAAAGTCGTCCTAAGACACATTAGACACCAAATGAGTTCACTATATGGAAGATAGACACAATGCAAATCATCATGGTTGAAAAAAATATAGATATAACAAAAAAAAAAACAGATAGAGGTTTGAGTGACCTCTATTGGCAAAGCAGGCCATCCCTCCAACTCCATTGGTCTAGTATTTGGATGTTGACCCAAGGGCCTGAATGGGCTATCTGGCTCGAGTCTTTCATGATCGATAAAACCTTGATTAAATCCCGACATGCGTCTGATTTCTGTTACACAAAACAACACAATAAGAATGAAAGAGTAGGAGTAAACGTATACATCAATCAAACAAAAGGTATGCATGCATAAACAAAGAATTAGAAAGAGAAGGAGGTGATGAAAAATCAAAAGGCATGGGAATGATAAACTGGAATGGCGCATACCTTGAGTCAAAAGCTTGGTACATTGGGGAAGAATTTGTACAAAAGGCACAAGTTTTTGCCTCTCAGCGAGTAGTTCAGCGAAATATCTGAAAATTATTAGATTAGGAGGAGGGAGTTGAGTTGAGTTAAGTTGAGTTGGGCGGAGAGATTGTAATGCGAGAAGGAAGAAGTGAATAATGGAAAAGGAAGTACCTTTCGCGATCTGGAGGAATAGAGGAGGAAGAGGAGCGGACAGGGGACGGTGGAGGAGGAAAATGGAAATAGCATCCATTCCCATTCCCACCGCCATGGATCCTCTCTCCCATCACTCACTCTCTGCAACCGAACCAAACCAAACCTAGTTAATCTACTCTGCAAACACACACACATGAACACAACACGCAGAGACTCACCAAATGAACGAAAAGCAGAGTGAGTGACCGAGTGACTGAGCGAGTGAGTGACTGAGTGAGTGTCTCGCAAACCCCACAGCCACACACCAAATCCCTATACCAAACCACCAAAGCCAGAGAGAGACGGAGACGCAAATAAGAGACGGAACGGAACGGAACCAAACACTATATATATTTTATTGTCTGTGCTAACATGAATTTTATTTTTCTATTTTAAAGTATTTCTTTAAACTAACATTTTATATGTTTTATATATAATATGTAAATACTGAAACTAATAAAAAAAACTTCAAGATATTTTTTACATGTACGTCTGAGTATGCAGATATTCATTTTTAAATAATTATACGCATTTTACATTCTAATTACTACATTTAATAAATATATAATTTTCTTAGATATAAAATCATTGATAACAGTTTATATTTAATACTTGAAATAATTACTTTTCGGGTAGTGTGCTGTTATGCATGTAGGTCTAGATTAAGAAAAGGTCAAGCATTTGATAAATGTATATTTAATTATTAATTTTAATAACTACATTATATTCAATAAATGTAATATTTAATACTCTGTGAAGAAAATTGTTTTTATTTAATACTACACTGATGGCATTAAGTATTATATTAAATATTTGACTTTTGGTTTCAGAAAAAATTCTTTTATTATTTTCTTTCTTATTTATTGAATATTCAAATTTGTTATACTTTTTAATCCAGTTTTCTTATTTAATTTTTTTATTAATCTAGTAACATGATCATTATCTCATAAAATGGTATTTTTGTTAATCCATGTATTAGGAAATTAAAAAATGTGAGGTATTGTGGATGAATAACTCATTATTTTTATTAAAAATATGTTGGATAATAAAAACTAAATAATATAAACAATTTTTGTTGGTTGTGAATAGGGATGTCAAAAATATATATACCCGCGAGTATCCGCGGATAAAATCCGCAATGGGTAAAAAATGGATACCCGCTACCTTGAGTACGGGTATTTTTGATACCCGCATGTTAACGGGGCGGGTATGAGTATCATAGTATTTGTACCCGTGGATACTCGTACCCGTTAAATTTTAATTCACAAAAATACCTTTATATATATATATATATTAGTAAAAAACACTCTGACATAATCTTTTCTAAGCTATATATATATATATATATATATATATTTATAAAACACACTCTGACATAATCTTTTCTAAGCTGCACATCTTGTCTTGTCTTCTATTTTTATTTTTCCAGCTTCAAGTATTGGTGCATTGTCTTCTTCCGAATACACTTCTTGACATTCTCTCTTTCCCTTCTTTGAAATTTGGCATATACATCAAACTTTATATAGACAGTGACGTTTATGATATGCTTGTTGTCAGATGATGAAATCAAAATAAGAATATTTGGTACATGATAGTTGAGGTTTATTATTTGACTAATTTTCAGGAATCAATCGGAGAAAGTGAGCTCGTTGATCAAAACACTAATTAAAGAATTTTCATTGTGTTCAACGTCATTCTATATTTATTTTTATAATTATTTGGATTTGTATGGACTTGAGTTTGTGAACTTCATTTAAAATTTATGACAGTGATGTATTTTATTTTATTTTATTTGAATTTATGATTAAATATTTATTTTTTAAATAATTTTGTAAATACATGCGGATACCCATGGATATGGAAAAAAAAGACGGGTACCCGCATAACGAATACCCGACGGATATAGATACGGGTACAAGACGGATATTTATCCAACAAATAAGGTATGGGGGAGTTGCTATCCATACCCTATCCGCCTCGTTGATATCCCTAGCTGTCACATTTAAAAGTATAATTATATTGTAATTCAATACGCTTTTAACTAAAGTAATCAAAGTATATCGATGTTGAAAAGCATAATTATCTCATTATTTAACATATTTTTAAATTTTTAATCATATTATCATATTATATTAAATATGAAATATCACATTTTTAATATATAGGAAAAACATACTAACTAATATAACAATCACATTATTCATCTAACACGAAAAAATAAATAAAAATTCAATTAAAAAGTGTACAACTTTTAGGTATTAATGAATAAAATAATAATAATAGAGACGAAGAAGAAAAACTTCCTCATATTTACCAGATAATGATATTTTTAATTTTTTTCTTGACCCAAACTAGTCAAAATGTTATTGTTTTAAACGATTAAATTTAAAGGTTATCATTAATATAACTGTGTATACAAAATCATTTAAACTATGTAAACAAAAAACAATTAAGCTTGTTTTTTGTAGTTCTGTTTTGCGAAATAAAGTTTTGATAAGTGAAATTTGACCCGTAAGCATCAATTCTACTCGAACACAGCTTACACGGCTAAAATTTGTATCAGTTAGATTTTATTTCATAATTAAATCCTTCATGATTTCTATTTATGACTGATGGATCATTACTTCAATTTATAGATAACATATATGTGTTCTATTTGTATTTGATATTTTATTAATTTTATATTTAATTTATACAATTGTAAAATCTTTATAGTAAAAAACAATTTCTATTTTTTTATATTAATAATTTTGATAAATATAATTTTAATTTGAATTTATACAATAATAATATATTTATCATATTTTTAAAAATTATTGAATATTTATATGAACGTATCCTAATCTTATCCTAATATTTATCATATATTATATATTATATATATATATATTATTATATATATATATATATGTTGCCAGTGAATTTGTTTTTAGTTTTGGTTCTCATGTGTTAACCAAATATCGTTTTTCTAGAAAATGTTGATGCACTCATTATAACACAAAATTGGTTGCATGATTTTGAACTAACAGGTAACATTATTGTTAGTCCTGTAAAATTAATTTAATTATTTAATACTTAATCTTTTAATATAATATTATTAGTTAACATTATTTTTGTCTTGTTTTGTTGTAGATGAGAATAAAGAAGATGCTTCAAGAGATGAAAATGTTGTGGATTTATCCATTCAAGATTCTAATACTATAGTTTGATAAGTGACAATGATGATTTGATGTTAGATAGTAATTTATATTTTTTTGATTTTGGTTTGTATTTGGAGTTTAACATAATTTGAGATTTTATTTAGATTGTATTGAAGTTTATTTAGAGTTTAATCGGAATTATAATTTAGTTTTCTTGAGATTGAAGAAAAAAAATTGTGTGTTTTTTTTAATTAAATGAGTCACTGAGCCAACATGTTTAACCCGTCAATCTATAGTGAGTCGGGTCGGGTTCTAATTTTATTGGTTCACTAATAAGTGAGCCGGGTTGGATTGACCCACTAAGTGGTCAACCCATCGCGAGCCGAGTTGGATTGGGTCAACTCGGGTCGGATAACCCGTTTTGACAGCTCTACTTATATTAGATAGTATTATAGTTATAAATAATTTATTATTTTCTAAAAACTTGTGAAACGAGCATATAATTAGATTGTATACTAACTGAAATAATTTTTTGAAAAACATTTATGTTTTAATTTAATATTAAAATGATGTTATTCGAAAATACAGGAGGCATTATTCTTTTAAACTTCGAAGAGGGCACCCGAAGTCAGAAGTAGAAACTCAAAACGCAACCGTATATGGTTTTAAATTAATTTGACACGCACGCACTCGAGGCAACTCAACTCAACTCGCAATTTCCTTCCAAACGCACGCAAAGCAAACCCTTCCTCTCTTTCTGGTTGTTTTCTTTATGAGTGCATGGCAATTTGGGGGTTTTCTTTGGAATTAGGGCATATACTTGCTGTGTTGATCCTCTCAATCTGAAACAGTGGAGAAGATGTAATCCTACCGAGATTGTCGTTCGCGCACTCGTTGATTGGTTGATTGATTGATTAATTGATAGAGAAGTGGTAACTGTAACTGTAAGTGTGTGTAGTGAGGATAGGGTTTTGGCATGAAGGGTGCGTTGGATCGGACGAAGGTGGTGCTGCGTCACTTGCCGCCCTCTCTTTCTGAGGCCGCGCTTTTGGCCCAAATTGATGCCGCCTTCGCTGACCGCTACAACTGGCTCTCTTTCCGTCCTGGCAAAATCAGGTGACATTAATTTCTAGCCCTCCATTCGCATTTTGCTTCGTGTTTTCTTCATATATACTTCATTGCTTGCTGCTTTTTATTACAGTAGTCAATTGACCGTGCCTAGGCTTGGCCAGGCTAGGCTAGGGTACGTATGGTTTTGCCTACCAGATTCTATATAATTGTTATAATAGCATAAACTATGTATTAAATTTGTTTTTTCTACTGGGAATATCATTTGACTGGTAGTTATTATTATGATTATAACTGAACATCTGTAATGCGAATTGGGCGTCGATGTTTACAATTTAGATACTCTGTTTCATAATATCTTAAGGAAAACCTTTTGACTTTATGTTATACTTTTTTTAAATGGATTTTTCAGCCAGAAGCATATATCATATTCTAGAGCCTACATTGACTTCAAGAGGCCAGATGACGTTATACTGTTTGCGGAGTTCTTTAATGGACACGTCTTTGTGAATGAAAAGGGTAATTAATGAAATCATGTGAAGTGGTTTACTAGGCATGCATAAGATCTTGCTGAAGCTGTTATCTTTGTCGTTCTTGCAATCAATGTTCGAATTTGGCCAATGCCACGGTTTGGTTTTTGTCGCCCTCTAGTTCAGTATTCAATACATCAGGAAATAGACTTGTTTCCATGTAGGTTTTTCATGGCAAGCAATCTATGTTTTTACTCTTTGGAATATCAAGACTTTATTTCACAAGTGTATTTTATGCATTTTACATATGTTGTGCATGAAACAATGAGAATTGGATAATAGATACTGAATGTAGTTCTCTGTTTCACATTTGTTGCTTTCTAGGATCTCAGTTCAAAGTTATTGTTGAATATGCTCCTTCCCAACGCGTTCCAAGACAGTGGTCTAAAAAGGATGGTCGTGATGGGACCATATATAAAGGTACCACTTGGTTTAAGTAAATTGTAGTGGATATGTTTATCTCAATAGGCATTATATGCATCTCAATAAATTATAGTCTTTTCCTTTTTGATAAATATATGCCTTTTCATGATGAACATCTAGATTCTGAGTATATGGAGTTTCTTGAACTACTTTCCAAGCCTGTTGAGAATCTTCCCAGCGCTGAGATACAATTGGAGAAGAGAGAAGCAGAACGATCTGGTTAGTCAACTAATGCAGAAGATACCCAGTAAATTTTATGTTTGAAAATTTTGAGACCTAAATATACACAAAATGGATACAAAGTACATTTTATGTTTGAAAGTTGAGACTTAAAACCATATACACAGTAAATTTTAAGTTTGAAAGTTTTAGGACTTAAAACCATGCATACAAATAATGGGCACAAAATACTATTTTCCCCCATTTGTTACTTACTGGGTTTACGTGCTTTACCAGGTGCTGCAAAAGATATTCCTATAAGTACACCACTGATGGATTTTGTGCGCCAGAAAAGAGCTGCCAAGGGACCTCGGGTATTTTTTTGTTTGTGAACAACTTTTGAAATCTCAAAGCTTATTTAATTGTCCCTTGTCATTATATTAGCTTTATGAGAGCATTTGTGCTGATGAGAGCAAATCCCTTGTAAATATCCTTATCCTGTTTTGTCTATTAGCACGTTGCTGGTATCTTTGCTTATCTAATGTGCATGATGTGTGTGCAGAGGTCGTTATCCAATGGCAAAGTGAGTAGAAGAGGCACTTCATCAAATGGGAGTCCTAGTTCTGGCACATCAAGACGAGGTTCCGGAAAGAAGAGGGTTTCTGCTACTATGGTATTGTTCATTTTTTGAAGAGGAAAGTTAAATATAGTTAAGTATTAGCATGGTTATTAAAATGGAACCGGCTTGGTATCCTGTTAGGAATGACCTCAAAACCACTTTATAAATAAAGCGGTCTCTAACTAGTAAGACCTGTCTTGAACCGGTGGTTCGGCACAGTTGGTCAGTTCAGCAATACTTAACAACAAGGATGTTCATTGCCTATTTTAGAGCACCAGTAATTTACAGTTAGAAGAGTACCTGATGTGGTGCTTTACTTTCACTCCATTACCACATCCTTCCCTAGGCCCAGTACTGTTGTGGAATATAATCAAACCAACCAAATGTGGGCTTTACTTCTGCTGAGTGCATGCCTCACAATACAAGCTTGTCAATATTGTAAATACCTTTCAATGTCATTCAGATGTTCATACATCAACACACATTAAGGGTAAAATTAAGAGAGATGACCTTAAATCCACAAATATCAATCGAAGACTTGGGTTATGTGTACATGGGACAGCCTACTGAAACAGAACGGCTTATCCAACAAAGTTTTCTTTTACTAAATAACTGTGAGGCAATTATAGAAACCACACTGTTTACTTTATTCCTTACTGTCGTTTTTTTATCAGTGTCAATACTGTTTGTTTGAAAATGTATTGGAATTGTGGATGGATGACTATTAGAATCCAGCGAAATGCAGATATATAAAATCCCTTGTAATTTTTCGGGCCAGCTGATAAAACCATGTCTTTATGTTATTATAATTATTATGATGATGCTTACCGATGCATATTTTCTGGACATAGTATTTTGGTATAACATTGTTACACCAAAGTTTTAAAAATATTATTTAAATACTAAATATTATACTACAATTCGACCATCAAAGCTTGAACTGGTACCCTTAGAGCATCCCTAATAATAGAACTCGTTTTGGGTTCTTAATGCACTTTTTCTGGCTGCCTCACTTCCATATAATATTTAAGAACTTCGGCTACTTTTTGCTCCAATAGAAGAACCTAGCTTGAATTTTGGATTCATCTTATGTGGGTTAATTATGTAATTAAGAACAAGTTTTTATGAGTTTTTGTAGAAGAACAAGGTTTACTTGGCATCCAACTTACCTTTCTCCAATGGAAGAAAAATTAAGACAAGTTCTTGGCTTAAGAGCGCATATAAGAACCACCATTGAAGATGGTACTAGTGTAATAATCAGTTTGGTTTTCAGAACATTGATTGTCCCTTCTTCAAAACAGTAATTTTTTTCTTCAAAACAATAATAATATTCAATTTATCCTTGCTTTTATGTTTTGCTCCTATTATTTTAATTTTAAGAAGAGAAAAAGAAAAGATGCAACATAATAATAATAATAATGATTATATACTTTTCAAAACAGCATAGTATTTGATACTTTTGTCGTCAGAGTTGAACACTTTGCTCTTACTCGTGTGTTTTAACATTCCTAACTCTTGCTTTCATGATGCTCAGTATGTTGCCAGGCACCCAGGGAAAAATGCTACTATGAAAGACAGATCAATTTATACTTTGGTTCCTAGCCAAGGTGATCAGCATATTTCAAGTAAAGCTTCAAATATGGCCTCTTCAGATGGAAAACAAACCCTTGATGAGAATGGTAGTGTTGATGTTTTGTTCAAAATTTCATGTGTTATTTTTTTATTCTTTGGGTTTTATTTTATGATGTAGATGCAACATTTAAATATACACTTTTGGTTTACTTTATTTTCTTTACACTTTTGTCCATTTTATCAGGAGTTTCTGGAAATAATGATGCTGGAAAAAAAAGAGTACTGCTTCGTAAAGGGAAAGAAAGAGAGATAATTGCTGTAAGCTTATGATTTATATCTTCACAATTCTATTTTATTTGCAATCTATGTATGTTGCACATGTTGTGTTAAAGATTTTGTATGGAATCTCTTAGTGTAGTTTACTATTTACTTGGTGTGAGAAGTTGGTGTATTTCTGATGGTTGATATGTACTGATGCACAACACTCACTTAAGCTGATTGTATTTGTTAATTTTCCTTATTAGATTGATCATTTATCACTTTCTTACCTCACTCCTCTTATGTCCCTTTTTCATGAACATTTTGTTTCTTTATTCTGGTGTTTTCAATGTTGTTGACTTGTTGGTGCTGCCATCTTGTCCATCAATTGATTTTCTGGTGAGATTAATACTTAAATCATCCTATTGGTGAGTGGAGGGACAATCAGAGAGATCAATATCTAATAATATGCTATTGGCTATCAATTTACAATCTTCATAATAAATGTGAAGGTCAGCGTGCTTTAGAGAAGCACTATGAAAGAAGTGAAGGTATAATTATGCAATTGATTTAATACGAATAATACTACTCGCTAATGTGGTTGATTCCTAGGATTTGTTTTATGTAATATGCTGCCTTATTATTGTTTGATGAATCAATAGTTCGCTATAATTTGGATGTGGATTGTATTTTAGGTCATTGCCAGTGTCATTGGTGGATCATGTTTATAACTACTATTCTGCTAAGAGTTTATTTCGTTTTTGTTTGTTTTTATTATGCAGGTATCTGATTTAGATAGCATGTCACAGCATCACAATATAACATCTTCAGCTAAAGAAATTCTTGGTGCAACAGTTTTGAAGCAGAATCAGAGGCATGAAGGTAGCGGAAGGATTATCAGAAGTATACTCTCAAAAAAGGAGTTGCGTCAAAGCCAATCTTCCAGGGCACTCTCTGAGCAGCAAATCCAAAAATCTAATCTAGAAAAAGAAAAACAATCCCCTCGGCCCATACACGTGCAACTAATTCTGAAGGGCATGAATGGTACATCAGAGAATAAGATTGGTGTGCATGATTCACATGTATCTAGCGAGAGGCAGGATAGGCATACTAGGCATAAAGATAGACCAGATCGTGGTGTTTGGACAAGTTCTAATGGAGCTGATGAGTCTTTCTCATCTGCTGCTTCCTCACAAGTAGATCCTTTCGAAGGTACATGTTTTATTCTAAAGCTATGATTTTGTTTTTGGCAATTGCTAATTATCCTTTATATGATGTAAAAAGGGAAGAAATTGAAAAGCATTTATGCCCTGTTTGTATGTAGTAGGAGAAAGTTAAGAAGTGTCAAAATGGCACAAAAATTAATATGGATTTGATAGAAAAAACAAAAGGAGCTAGATATCATAATAACAATGGAAAATATGGAAATGCAGAAACAGAAGGGGTGAAATCTCTTCGCAATTCTAGAGGCCTTGTATATCCCTATTTTCCAACTAATTCCAGCCGTCCACTTCCCTTGATACCTGTTTACAGCTGCTCTTACGTCCCAGTACCCATGCCTTCCATCTCAACTGTTAGTTCCCACCCCCACCTAGAGATTCCTGTTCCTCTGATTTCTAACCTGTGCGATACCACTCTTTTCCTTCTTTCACTGACTCTAGTTATTTGAGGGGTTCTATGATGCACATGATATAACTTGTGGTAAAATTGGTACATCTTCACAAGTTGATTTTTTTCACTTATATGAATCAGGAAGAAGTGCAGATTTGAAACATGACATGCCAAATGCAAGAAGTGGGGAGGTAAAATCTCTTGGAGGTGTCCGTACCAGTCATTCATCAGAAAATGGTTGGTTTCTAGCTTTGAAAAACAAAATCTTAAGACATTTTTATGCTTTCATTCAGGGTGGTTTTTACTTAAGAATTTACTTATTGCTCCTATTAAGGCTTCAAGCATTTTGGTCGCCGCGGACCAACACATGGGGTAAAGGATGTTGATAGCTATTCAGTTTCAAGTGAAGGGAAGCATCCTAGAAGATCTGGTACCACTGCTTATGGTTCCAACGAGGTACCTAAATTTGATTTCTCCATGGGGAGGATACAAATCATACTCTTTTCTGGTTCAGTAGTTGATTAAGATTTCTTTTCTAAATTGCAGAAACAAGTTTGGGTTCAAAAAGCAAGTTCTGGTACCTAGAGTATTTTTTATTGGTGAGACAAATTCCCTTTATCAAGGCTGTTGTTGCATAGAGCATATGCTTGTTGATTAGCCAATCATAAGAGTCACCTAGTTCGTATTTTTTCAGTTTTTAGATTTCTCTTGGTCTGGCATTATAGAATATTATTTGAGTTGATATTATTGTAGAGCTACTACTCATCATTGCTTTCCTGTGATGTTTACTATCACAAACAATTTTCTCTTCAATATGTTGCTATTTACATTGAGAGTAAACCTTGGCACAAAGATTAAGTTGTGTCTGGGTCACCAATAGGTCAGGGGTTGAATTCAAGAAAAGCCTCTTTATATATGCATGGGGTAAGGCTGTGTACAATGATCCTTCCCTGTACCTTCGCATAGCAAAGAGTCTTCAGGAACAGGGGTATGATAATTTTAGTTATTCACATTAATATCTTTTTTGTGAAAATTTGTTTGATCTGTAAATTGTTGTTTTATGTTCGTTTGATATAAATATAGGTGGTACATATTTCTGGCTTGATTTTCTTTAATGTGGTTTCGTGGTGTAGCTTCATAAGATTTGGTATATTCATTTTTTTTTTTTGTAGTGGGTCCTTCGCTTTGGGACCTTCCCTGGAAGATGCAAATATTTTAAATGATTGGAATATGTTGTTTCCTAACCCAAAATGTAATATTCGTTTTGTTCAAATGCTGATGTTAGTTGAAGAATTTTTTTTCGTTTTGTTCAAATGTTGATGTTAGTTGAAGTTTTTTTTTTTTTTTTTTTACATGTGTCAAGGTTGATGTTTTTCCCTTGCAGTGGTAAGCTTGCTGACATACAGATTTGGAGCATCCATTTGCTAGCTGCTGGATTCTGTCCCTTTTTAGTTGACAGATTCTTACAAGTAAACGAGTGTGTGGTTAAAAAAATTCTTTTACAATACAAGAGAGGAGAGTACCATGATGCATTTGATTTGGCTAAAAATATTCAGACATTACTTCATTGAAGATGGCTCCTAGTAAAAGCGAGATGAGAACAATGGCCTGGTGTCCCAGTTACTAGTTGCTTGTTTGAAGAAATATGGAGATTTGCCAACCGTGGCAAGTTGACCTAGATGACCATAGTCTGGGTTTATACACAGTTAATCTTTGAGTGGATTTAGTGTAAATATAAATCCAGGGTATTGTGTATCTGTTTCCTTAGTTCCTATAAGTACAAACCCCTATTCGAGGTAATGTGTACCTGTGTCCTTAGTTCCTATATCGATTAGAAGTCCGCCAAATACAATTGGGTGCAATTGGGCGCTTGAAATGATCCTGGAAAGTTTTTGGATCATCTTTGCTCACTACTTCGAAGCAACACTCCATGGATGACGTTTCAGCTTCGTGTATTCGGTCTTTGTTGACAATGAAGTTTCTTGTAGAGCTTAGACACTTAAATACCATTGATGGTGTGTTACTAAGGATAAATAAGGGTATTGAGGGAGTCATAAGTGTGTGGATATTGATTTACGTCTAAAATATCATTGTACAGTATGGTGTTGCATTTCTCAGCATAACTCAGCTGTGACATATTACCGGCTCTTGATTATATTGTCAATTATGTGAATTGCTGCCTTCAGCGCAAATGTTTAATTATAATACGCTGTTAAAGTTACGTCCAACCCAGCTGTTGTTCGTCTTTCTGCTGACGCTGAAATCCCCAAGAACTTTGTTCTTGGAAGACTCGGAACCAATTTGGACGAAGTTCTATCTCAGATTAGTCCAACAATTCTGGTGTTCTTGACCTCGCAAAATTGGGACATGATTATTAATCCTTTTGAATTTGAACAGGGTTAGTTTTTTTAACAAATAAATCCAACTGATAAGAGATTTGTTGTATTTAAATGCCTATCAACTCGAATTTTCCTACTGGATTCAAGTAAGGAAGCCAGGAGTAGAATTTGAAATTAACTTGCTTGAAAGTGGGTTTGTGGGTGACATAAGTTATAACTAATATTGGAGAAAGAACATTGTAACCAAAATGAAAGATGAGGGTGATCTAGAGAGTTATCGCTCGGCACGGATGTTAAACTCAAGCTTGTACTTTTCTGATTGGATCTATATTGTTGTTAGTTTGCCCTCTGCTTGGGTTTGGATTGGAAAAGAATATGATAACTATGGCTATAGATTTTTCTTGGTTGCGGTTTCTGTTTTGTCAATTTGTAAGCAGATGGATAGTGTATTGCTTTTAATTGAAAGGAGCATTTGCTGCATCTGAAGCAGTGCTAAAAAATTGCCCAGTACGTGATCATCATGGCTGTTGTTTGTTCCCACATTTAAGTTAGACGGTGGATTGAAACCATGTATTTATGAGTTTTAATGTAAGATACCTTTTCTGGGTTCTTGTATATTCATATCATGCACCCAAACCCTTGTTGGATATTTCTACATCAGCAGTGAAATAGAGGAAGCAAAAACAGCGCGAATCTTCATTTGTATCATTGAATTTCTCTTTCATTTAACTAATCTTTCAGTCTTCGGTTTTGGTATTCATGCGCGCACATGCATGTATGTCCCCACTCCCCGCCCTTTCCTCACACATGCATCATCTTTCCTCCTTCCAATGCTTCCCTCTGATTGCATACCACACCAACTTTTCACATATTTGTAAAACTTTCATTCATCCCATGTGTATAGAGCATATAACAGCCCAAGTTTGTGACTTTGATACCTTCAGTAGATCATTGTATATTTACATACTCAAAATTATATATAAACAAGATTATTCAAATATAATATATCTAATATTAAAAAGCGAATAATTGTGATCATATAAGTTTCGTTTCTATTTCTATAATCAAAATAGAACATTATGTAATAAATTTACAAATTTATGCATTTTTTTAATAAAAAATTGTATTTTTAGATATTATCATTGTGTTTAAATCATTTCAAAGAGAAAAAAAAAAACTTCAAATTGAACATTTCACTAATACGTATAATGTGTTATACCTTGTAAAGTCCATTTCTGTTTGTAAAAATCTTTGGGTCTGATTTTATTAGAGGACTTAAAGTCAACCCACTTGTTTTTTCCCAAGGCCCCTTTCACCTACTCACTTCTTTCATTCTGACTTTTTTCAAAAACACTTCACATTCTTTCTTCCCTCTTTAAAGCATAAGGTGTATTAGGGTAGCTGTGAAACTCTCCTCCCAACTAGCGGAACTGTCTTTTCTTCATGTAAGTTGAGCTCAAACTTTCATTTTTCTCCTTTTCCAGCTCTGTGCATTGGTTATGTCATCTTCCTCATCTTTGTTATGTTCATGTTTTTTTTCCATCCCTTTAGTTGCTTATGGAGTTGTGGTGCTTTTTCTATTAGTTTTTTTTCTCAAGTTTATCTCTCGGTCAAGATAAGGGAAGTTAGAGATTTAAAACCTTTTTTTAGTGTCTTGCATGTTTTTGGTTTTGAATTGTGTTTGTTATAGTTTTGTTTTTTGGGATTTTGGGTTTTTGCATGCTGAAACTAGTGAAAAATCTGCTCTTCTAGCTTAACCGAGAAATTTTAGTTTAAACGACATCAGTCTAGCTTAAACGAAAATTTATGGTTTAAGCGATATCAATCTAGCTTAAGCGAGAATTGCTGTAAAATTTTAATTCCTTACTTTAACTTGTGATTGACTGAGTTAATGTTAAAAATATGATGTATGAAGTTATGTATGAATGATGAGACATTTTTTTTGACATGTACTTGATGTGTTTAGCTTAGGATGATAATTATTCTGAGATAACATGTGGAATGTTGATAGTAAAAGAGTTTCAAGGAAAATTCTTGGTGATGGTGTGGTTAGTGTATGTCTAGATAAGGAAGATATTATGAACTCTAATAATCACTCACACTCACATAGAGCAAAGTGATTATGTGGTGAGAGTGATAGGAGATTCTAGTCTTGGGAGGTGTTTGAGCCTGAGACATATTGGGATTAACCTTGTGATTGATTGAGTGATAACTCCTTATGGGTAGACTCTTTAGAGTTTAGAAATCAACGCAGTTACATACTTCCTTACAATTATATATCAAATGCATAATCCGGATATTGTGTCAATAGTCAATTGGGTGTTTAATGGAGTGAAAACTTTGTGAGATGATGTTTCTTTTCTCCATGTATGTGTTTCTTGAGTGATGTATTTATGTAACTATATTTACGTATAAATGTTTAAAGCTTACCCTTCTTTCTTTTTGTGTTTTGTTTCCTTGTTGTGTTTTTCTTTTTGCAATGATTACCAAATGTTGGTGTGAGCAGATGTGGAAACCCCTGATCATCATCAAGACGACAAAGATGTTGTTGTGTAGTTTAGACATGTTGGTTATTACTCTTTTGAGTATCATTTGAAAAATTGATCTTATATAATTCTTTACTCTTTTAAACACTCTTTTGCCAATCTAATTTATGTTTTAAAATATGTTCATGGTATTGTTCTGTGACATAACACTTCTATTTAAAGTATATTTTGAAATTATTGTAATGGTTAAATTCTGATATACTTTCTTTTATTTATTTTATTTTATTATTATATGTAATGTTTTATTTATTAAAATTATTTATTAAACGAGAAGTCACACTTTTATATACATAAACACATTATTTATGGGACGTTAAAGTGTAATTTTTAGGCATTAGTAGTTTGAGTGGCCTCCAGTTTTGAAGTGGAGGAGGATGATGATGAAGAGAATCACTTTTGAAAGTCCTTTTGAAGATTTAGCCAAATACACATGAAGCATGCCGCCGGCAAATGGGAACACTGTGCCTAAAGTGTGCCCTACGCTCCCACACCACAAAATCATTACTTTCAACTCTGCATTTTACTTCACCCTACCTACCTACCTCCTTTGACCCTATAAGCTCTTTCATTCTCTCCACTCTTATACTCTTTTTAACTTTTTATTTCAAACAACGGATTTGAGAAGACTATGTAAAGATTCACAATGAAATACGATAAATTACATATAATTGTTTTATTATATTCATATATTGTATTTTTATAATTGATTTTTATTATAATTTTATAATATATAAATATAATTAATAAAATGCAATAGTATAATACAAATGATAAAATATAAATCATTACTATTATTAAAATAATAATAATAAATTATTAATAAAAATAAGAAAAATGAAAAGTTTATAACAAAATTATAAAATAATAGTAATATAATTCAAATTATTAAATACTAACAATAATATTATAAACTTGTTGTGGTAATAAAGGTTAAGGTCGTGTTCGTATGTGTAGATGAATTTGAGGGAGAGTGTGAATATGGATTTATGTGAATTTGAGTGGATGAATATGTGTTTTTTTGAGTGAATTTAGAAGTTAAAATGAGTAGATTTGGAGATAAATTTTATAAGAGTTAGTGAATGATTTGAGTGATGTGATAGATAAAAAAAAAGTTTTAATAGAAAAAATTTTAAAATTACCAAATTAGCCCTAATGATAAAAATAAAATTAAATATTTATTAGAAGAGTTAAAAATATTAAAATTTAACAATATTTTAATATATATATATATATATATATATATATTTATTATTATTATTATTATTAATTATTATACATAAATTTAAATAATAATAATAATTATATATTATTATTTTTAACAACATTTTAATTATTATACATATTCATATATTTTATTATTAATATTAATTATTATTTATATATAACTAATTATTAAGTTTAAATATATTATCATTTATTATTATACATTATTAAATACATTAAAACATAAATAATAAAAAAAATATTATTATTGAATAAAATAAAATATTAAATCTTAACAAATTTTTTATTACTATTATTAATTATTATAGACATTTATACAAATTTTAGTTTTATTAAATATTATATATATTATTAAAAATAATAATTATATATATATATATATATTATTTATTACCTCTATTATTAATTTATATATATTATATAATAAATTAATAATAATAAATAATATATATATATATATATATAATATAGTAGTAAATAAATAACTAAAATTATTAATAATTAATAACATACAATAAAATATTTATTGTAAATAAATTAAATAATAGTATATTATGATTAATAATTATATTAGTTGATATATATTTATATAAAATTATAGAGGGTATAGCTGATAAATGTTTACTTATCTACTCAAATCATTGCAAAATAGGTGGGATAAATTTTTGAAAGTTATTCACAAATCTGTCAGCGCTTTCTCTTACAAATCATACCATGCGAACATAATTTTTTTCTAAATCCATCCTCGCAAATCATTATATACAGTATCATCCATCGAAGTGAACAGAGTCTAAGGGTGTGTTCACTTGAAGGGATGGATATGGGAGAGAGTATGAATATGGATTTGTGTAAATTTGGATAGATAATTTTTTGTGTTTTTTTGAGTGAATTTAGAGAGTAAAGTGAGTAGATTTGAAGATAAATTTTATAAAAGTTAATGAGAGATTTGATTGATGTGATAAATATAATTAATTATAAAAATAGATAAAATTAAGAAATTACCAAAATACCCTTAATAAAAAATAATTTTATAATTTAATATTATAAAAATTATAATTAATTAATACAAATTAAATAAAATATTTAAATAATACAAAATCTTAAAATGAAAAAATTAAATATATATTTATATATATTATTAATTATTATATATAAATATATCAATTATTATATTTTAAATAATATTTTAATTATTAATAATTATATATATATATATATAATAAATTATAATAATAAATAATATATATAATAATTAATAAAATAATAATAGTATATTATAATTAATAATTAAAATAAAGGCTTAATTACTGTTTTAGTCCTAGAATTTGTTCTTAAGTCTCAAAAAGGTCCTCTAAAGATCTGGAGTATCAATTGAGTCCTTTAATTTTTAAAAGTGACTCGATTTGGTCCTTTCCATTTAAATTGAACAAACGCCGTTCACACAGTACTCACGTGGCATAATTGAACTGCTACGTGTCAAAGTTTTTAAAACGAGGGTGCAATTGACGTGGCATGAGTTTTAATGAAACCCTAAATTGAGTAGGAAACCCTAAATTGAGAAGGTTTTCTTCCTCCTTCCCCTTTTTTTCGTTGCTGGTGTGAAATCCTGCAGGTGGCGATT